>ENA-OQJP01000075-OQJP01000075.1-human-gut-metagenome-genome-assembly--contig:-NODE-75-length-43383-cov-6.119498_pt1 | contig 43383 bp, 29 predicted proteins | sample MGYA00242611_ERZ504778 | MGnify/ENA primary metagenome ERZ504778 (study PRJEB26092, sample SAMD00036349) | human gut metagenome | host: Homo sapiens | study: EMG produced TPA metagenomics assembly of...
ATTCGTCAACGGCATCCATCAATTTGAGGATCGACGGTTTGCCGATTTCGCTTTCGTCGCCTTCGAGGGCTTTGAGAGCGGAACCTACGATGATAGGTACATCGTCGCCGGGGAAGTCATAGGAGCTGAGGAGATCGCGAACTTCCATTTCAACGAGTTCCAACAGTTCCGGATCGTCAACCTGGTCAGCTTTGTTGAGGTATACAACGATAGCCGGTACACCAACCTGGCGAGCCAACAGGATGTGTTCACGAGTCTGCGGCATCGGGCCGTCAGCAGCGGATACGACGAGGATAGCGCCGTCCATCTGAGCAGCACCGGTGATCATGTTCTTGACATAGTCAGCATGGCCCGGGCAGTCAACGTGTGCATAGTGACGGTTGTCTGTTTCATATTCAACGTGTGCGGTGTTGATTGTAATACCACGTTCACGTTCTTCCGGAGCCTTGTCGATATCGGCATAGTCTTCGAATTTAGCGTAGCCTTTTTCAGCCAAAACTTTGGTGATGGCTGCCGTCAATGTCGTTTTGCCGTGGTCGACGTGACCGATCGTGCCAATGTTGACATGCGGTTTGGTTCTTTCAAAATGTTCTTTAGCCATTTGTTGTTCCTCCAGTGTGATTTAAATTATATTAGGCATTAGCCTTTTTCACTGATGACTTTTTCAGCTACGTTCTTAGGAACTTCTTCGTAGTGGTCAAAGGTCATCGTATAAACGCCACGGCCCTGCGTACGGGAACGCAAATCCGTTGCATAGCCAAACATTTCTGCCAGCGGTACGAAGGCGTTGATATGTTCTGCACCGGAGCGCATTTCCATACCTTCGACACGACCACGGCGGGAGTTGAGGTCGCCGATGACGTCGCCCATGTATTCTTCAGGAACGACAACTTCGACTTTCGTGTACGGTTCGAGGAGAACCGGATCGGCTTTGCGGGCGCCTTCTTTAAAGCCCATAGAACCTGCGATCTTGAAGGCCATTTCCGAGGAGTCGACTTCATGGTAGGAGCCGTCATATACGGCAACTTTGATGTCAACCATCGGGAAGCCTGCCAAAACGCCAGTTTCCATTGCTTCTTTAACACCGGCTTCAACAGAACCGATATATTCCTTAGGAATAGCGCCGCCAACGACTTTGTTTTCAAATTCGTAGCCTTTGCCCTGTTCCTGCGGAATGAGTTCGAGCCAGCAGTCACCATACTGACCACGGCCGCCGGACTGACGTTTGAAGAAGCCGCGGGATTTGATTTCTTTGCGAATCGTTTCGCGATAAGCAACCTGCGGTTTACCGACGTTGCAGTCTACTTTGAATTCGCGGGACATACGGTCGACGATGATATCCAAATGGAGTTCGCCCATACCGGAGATGATGGTCTGACCCGTTTCAGCATCGGTCTTAACTTTGAAGGTTGGATCTTCTTCAGCCAGACGAGCCAGGGCAATGCCCATTTTTTCCTGGTCAGCTTTGGTCTTCGGTTCAACAGCGACAGAAATAACCGGATCCGGGAATTCCATCTTTTCGAGGATGATCGGATTCTTTTCATCGCAGAGCGTATCGCCTGTCGTCGTATCTTTCAAACCTACGATGCCGCCGATATCACCGGTATAAGCTTCCTGAACTTCTTCACGGTGGTTAGCGTGCATACGAAGGATACGGCCGACACGTTCTTTTTTGCCCTTCGTCGAGTTGTAAACATAGGTGCCCGACTGGAGGGTACCGGAGTAAACTCGGAAGAAGGCCATCTTGCCAACGAAGGGGTCAGCCATGATCTTGAAGGCCAAGGCAGACAAAGGAGCCTTGTCATCAACAGCACGGGTTTCTTCTTCATCGGTGTCGGGGTTGGTGCCTTTAACAGCCGGAATATCCAGCGGCGACGGCATGTAATCGACGACAGCGTCGAGAAGCATCTGAATCCCTTTGTTCTTGTAAGCAGAACCGCAGAGGACCGGGAACAATTTGTTCGTGCAGACGCCCTTACGGATAGCTACTTTCAATTCGTCGACGGAGATTTCTTCGCCTTCGAGGTATTTCATCATGAGTTCTTCATCGGTATCGCAAACAGCTTCAACCATGATGTCATGATATTTTTTTGCTTCTTCTAATTCGTCTTCCGGGATGTCAACGATTTCGATTTCTTTACCGAGAGCATCATCATAGATTTCAGCTTTCATGGTAATGAGGTCGATAATACCGCTGAATGTCGATTCAGCACCGATCGGGAGCTGAATAGCGACGGAATTGGCCTGAAGACGGTCTTTCATCATTTCGACAACGTTCAGGAAGTCAGCACCGGTCGTATCCATCTTATTGACGAATGCGATACGGGGAACATGATAATGTTCAGCCTGACGCCATACCGTTTCCGACTGCGGTTCTACGCCGCCCTTAGCGGAGAAAACAGCAACAGCACCGTCGAGTACGCGCAGGGAGCGTTCAACTTCAACCGTGAAGTCAACGTGCCCCGGAGTATCGATGATGTTGATGCGGTGATCTTTCCAGTGAGCTGTCGTAGCAGCAGACGTGATCGTAATACCGCGTTCCTGTTCCTGAGCCATCCAGTCCATGGTAGCAGCGCCGTCATGAACTTCGCCGATTTTATGAACTCGGCCGGTGTAGAACAGAATACGTTCGGTTGTCGTGGTTTTACCAGCATCGATGTGAGCCATGATGCCAATGTTTCTCGTTTTTTCCAAAGAAAATTCTCTTGGCACGGTTTTTTCCACTCCTCAAAAAATAATAAATATCGTAAATTACCAACGATAATGAGCGAAAGCTTTGTTAGCTTCTGCCATTTTATGAGTATCTTCCTTTTTCTTGATAGCAGCGCCTGTGTTGTTGAAAGCGTCCATCAATTCGCCAGCGAGCTTTTCTTTCATCGTACGTTCGCCGCGCTGACGGGCATAGCCGACAGTCCAGCGGATACCGAGGGACAAGCGACGGTCTGCACGTACTTCAACAGGAACCTGGTAGTTAGCACCGCCGACACGACGAGCACGGACTTCCAGGACAGGCATAACGTTGTTGAGAGCCTGTTCAAATACTTCCAAAGGATCTTTATTCATTTTCGAACGGATGATGTCGAAAGCATCGTAAACGATGGTTTCAGCGACACCTTTTTTGCCGTCCAACATAACTTTGTTGATGAAGCGCGTTACCAATTTGGAATGGTACACCGGATCCGGCAGCACATCACGCTTCGCAACGGGGCCTTTTCTTGGCATGTCTAATTCCTCCTCTATATTGTGTATGTCATCTGTTTCATCTTAATGGTAAATCTTACTTACCTTTTTTTGCGCCGTATTTCGAACGGGACTGCTGACGATCTGCAACGCCAGCTGTATCCAAAGCACCGCGGACGATATGATAACGTACACCAGGAAGGTCTTTGACACGACCGCCTCTGATTAATACAACACTGTGTTCCTGTAAATTGTGACCAATGCCAGGAATATAAGCTGTTACTTCGATAGAGTTCGTCAAGCGAACACGGGCAACTTTACGCAGAGCCGAGTTAGGTTTCTTCGGCGTAGCAGTGTATACACGAGTGCAGACACCACGTTTCTGCGGGCTGTTTTTCAAAGCCGGCGCATTCGATTTGGTTAAAGCAACCTGACGTCCTTTACGAACTAATTGGCTGATTGTTGGCATGTGGGCACCTCCTCTCCAAACAATTAGATTTATAATGTAATCATCAACGAGCAGAGCTCATAAGATGATATTACCAAAAGTTATTTCAACAAGCCTACGGCCGCAGCCTTTACTTTGATATGGCAGGCCACTCCCAGCTCTGCCATGGTATACGTGCGGTCGACAGGAATGTGCGCCCCTTCAGATGCTTCTACAAGCGGCGCTACGACTTGCTCATCGCAGTCCTTGGCGATGTACAAGTGTGTGACTTCGTTTCGTTTCATTGCCTTCAAGGTTTGCTTGGCCCCCACAGTTTTGCGGACACCGGCAGCGACATCTAAGCTCACGAAACCTCACTCCTTACGTCTTGCAAATTAGGCGCAATGCACGCATTGCGACACTTAGATATTTTATCATCATGGTAATTATCTGTCAATGCGTTTTTTGGTAAAAACTGCGTAACCAGTACATCTTTTATTACACTCTCCCGTGTGTTTCATATTCTTTCTGAGCCACTCCAAGCAGGTCAAAATCAGGACGCTCTGTCAAAAATAAAAAGAAGCCCTCTTGCGAGGGCTCCCTTTCTCTCTTAGTGTCCGGCTTCCGGTGCTTCGACAGCACTTTCAGGGGCATCTACGGGATTTCCGTCTTCGTCTTCATAGCTGATGGACGGGACGGTCTTTACTACTTTTACTTTACGGTAGCGGCTCATGCCGGTCCCGGCCGGGATGAGTTTACCGATAATGACGTTTTCTTTGAGGCCTAAGAGCGGATCGATCTTACCCTTAATAGCGGCATCGGTCAGGACACGAGTCGTTTCCTGGAAGGATGCAGCCGACAGGAAGGAATCCGTTGCCAGTGCGGCCTTGGTGATACCGAGGAGCATCGGTTTGCCGATGGCGGTCTTGCCGCCGTTGTTAGCGATGCGCTTATTCATATCTTCAAAGATATTGACGTCGATATAATCGCCCGGCAATACATCTGCATCTCCGGATTCTTCAATCTTCATCTTGCGCAGCATCTGGCGAACGATGACTTCGATGTGCTTATCGTTGATACCAACACCCTGTGATTTGTATACCTTCTGTACTTCGTATACCAGGTAGCGCTGTGTTGCTTCGACGCCCTGGATACGCAGGATATCGTGGGGGTTGATGGAGCCTGCCGTGATACGGCTGCCCTTTTCGATGACATCGCCTTCGTGTACGACGAGGTGCGAACCGAAGGGGATCGTGTAGCTCCGTTCTTCGCCATCTTTCGAGAGGACGTGAACGATGTTGATGTCGTGATGGTCTTCTTTTTCTGTAATCGATACGGTACCGCTGATTTCCGTGACGATAGCGTTGCCCTTCGGCTTACGAGCTTCAAACAATTCTTCGACACGAGGAAGACCCTGGGTAATATCGCCGGCCGATGCAACACCGCCGGTATGGAAGGTACGCATCGTCAGCTGTGTACCCGGTTCCCCGATGGACTGGGCTGCAATGGTGCCGACCGATTCGCCGACATTGACCTTGCCGCCAGTACCGAGGTCGCGGCCATAGCACTTAGCACAGACACCGTAACGGCTGTGGCAGGTAAGGACGCTGCGGATGCGGACGGTATCGTAATATTTAGCAATTTCTTTCGCCTGATCGGCCATGATTTCTTCATTGAGGGCCACGATGACGGCACCCGTTTCCGGATTGACCAGGGTTTCAGCGGCCGTACGGCCTTCGATTCGTTCTTCGAGCGGTTCAATGACGCCGTTGCCTTCGACGATGGCCGTGACTTCTACGCCGCGGATATCGTTGTTGCGGGCTTTGACTTCTTTGACGTCGCTATTGAGGATGCGATCGATAGCGTCTTCCGTAAGCGGCGTTCCTTTGGCGCAGATTTCAATGCCATTGGAATCGATGACGGCTTCTTCGATGGTCTTGCCGAGCATGTTTTCCGCCATGGATTTGCGGATCGCTGCCCGGAACCCTTCTTCCGGAGCGCCGAGGGAAACCGTTTCGATGACGTTGGTATGATTGAGGTCATCGTTGATATCCATCTGGCTGCCGCGGAGATAGAGTTTCGGAATCTGGTGTTCAATGATCGTGTCCATGTCGTCGTTGGTCAGGAGGTGTTCTGCTTCAAATACAGCTTCACCCGTTTCCGGATCGATGGCTTCGCGGGCGAGAACCCGGCCAATCAGTTTATCGCGAAGGAGGTTGACAGCCTGGCGGCAGGAGCTTGCCAAGCGGGCCCGTTCGCGGACGAGATCGATGCCGAATACGTCGCAGTCGTCTTCGCGGACGATGACATCCTGGGAGACGTCGACGAGACGGCGGGTCAGGTAACCCGAGTCAGCTGTACGGAGAGCCGTATCGGCCAAACCTTTACGGGCGCCGTGAGACGAGGTGAAGTAGTCCAGTACGGACAGGCCTTCACGGAAGTTTGCCTTGATCGGCAAGTCGATGATACGACCCGACGGGTCAGCCATCAGACCACGCATACCGGCAACCTGACGAATCTGCTGTTTATTACCACGGGCACCGGAGTCAGCCATCATGAAGATGGAGTTGAACGGGTCCATGTTATCCATCATGACTTCCGTAACGTCGTCGGTCGCTTTTTCCCAAATAGCACAAGTCTTGCGATACCGTTCATCTTCCGTAATGAGACCGCGCTGATACATCTTGGATACGTTCTGTACCTGTTTGTCAGCAGCGCCGAGGATATCCCATTTTTCTTCCGGAATCTGAATGTCCGAAATCGCGATGGACATACCGGCCTGACGAGCGTAGTGGTAGCCGATAGCTTTAATATTATCGAGAAGTTCTGCCGTCTTAGTGTTGCCAAAGAGGTGGAAGCAGGCATCGACAAGTTTGCCGATTTCCTTCTTGCTCATGAGGACGCCGAGGCAATCGACGTCGACATATTCCTTGCCTTCTTTGAAAGCTGCGACAGCATCTTTATCAATCTTATGTTTCGGAAGCTGGCGGACGGCCATGAGGTCGACGCCGAAAGCTTCTTTCAACTGGGAGAAACCGTAATCCAGGATCTGACCGTTTTCATCTTTGACTTTGATGAAGTGCGTCCAGTCGATGATGCCGTTTTCGTAAGCAAATACGGCATCCTTCGGATCGTCGAATACCATGACCTTATCCGTATGGAAGAGGCGCAGCGGTTCGTAGATCTGGTAGTTGTACAGGAGCTTACCTGCCGTCGTTTCGATGAGGCCGTGGCCCGGAATGCGGACCTTGATCAAGGCTTCGATATCGATGACTTTGGCATCATAAGCCAGCATGACTTCATCGTAATCGGAGAAGATCTTGCCTTCACCCTTGGCAGACGGTTTAACCAAGGTCAGGTAGTAAGCACCGAGAACCATGTCCTGCGTCGGAACAGCAACCGGCTTGCCGTCTTTCGGAGCCAGGATGTTGTGCGACGACAGCATGAGCGTCCGGGCTTCAGACTGGGCTTCTACCGACAGCGGCAGATGGCAGGCCATCTGGTCACCGTCGAAGTCGGCGTTGAAAGCCGTGCAGACCAAGGGATGGAGCTTAATGGCTCGACCTTCCCAAAGGACCGGTTCAAAGGCCTGGATGCCCAAGCGGTGCAGTGTCGGGGCACGGTTCAAGAGAACCGGATGTTCCTTGATGACGTCTTCGAGAACGTCCCAAACTTCATTGCTGACGCGTTCGACTTTTTTCTTAGCGTTTTTAATGTTGGTCGCAATTTCTTTTTCGACAAGCTTCTTCATGACGAAAGGCTTGAAGAGTTCCAATGCCATTTCCTTCGGAAGACCGCACTGGTGCATCTTCATTTCCGGACCGACAACGATAACCGAACGACCGGAATAGTCGACACGTTTACCGAGCAGGTTCTGACGGAAACGGCCCTGCTTCCCTTTCAGCATATCCGAAAGAGATTTGAGGGGACGGTTACCGGGGCCCGTAACGGGACGGCCGCGGCGGCCATTGTCGATGAGAGCATCGACGGCTTCCTGAAGCATGCGCTTTTCGTTGCGGACGATGATGTCCGGCGCACCCAATTCAAGGAGGCGGCTCAAGCGGTTGTTACGGTTGATGACCCGGCGATAGAGGTCGTTTAAGTCAGACGTTGCAAAACGGCCGCCGTCGAGCTGAACCATGGGGCGCAGTTCCGGCGGAATGACCGGAATGACGTCCATGACCATCCATTCCGGTTTGTTGCCGGAATGACGGAAGGCTTCGACGACTTCCAGACGGCGGATCGCACGGACGCGGCGCTGGCCGGAAGAATCGCGGAGTTCATCGCGCAGCTCTTTATCGAGCTGGTCGAGGTCGAGTCCCTGAAGGAGCTCTTTAATCGCAGCGGCACCCATGCCGACGCGGAATTTATCGCCGTACAAGTCGAGATACTGGCGATATTCCGTTTCCGTCATCAGCTGCTGCTTCTGGAGAGACGTATCACCGGGATCGAGGACAATGTACGAAGCAAAGTATAAGACTTTTTCCAGCGAACGGGGCGAAATGTCGAGGATCAGCCCCATCCGGCTGGGAATGCCTTTAAAATACCAAATATGAGAAACAGGTGTAGCCAATTTAATATGGCCCATCCGTTCACGACGGACTTTGGCGCGCGTGACTTCGACGCCGCAGCGATCGCAGACGACACCTTTATACCGGATACGTTTATATTTACCGCAATGGCATTCCCAGTCCTTCGTCGGCCCAAAAATGCGTTCGCAGAACAACCCATCCCGTTCCGGTTTTAATGTACGGTAATTGATCGTTTCTGGTTTCTTGACTTCCCCATGAGACCATTCGAGAATCTTTTCGGGCGAAGCAAGGCCAATCCGCATGGAATCGAATTCATTCACATCAAGCACTAATACCGCTCCCTTCTATCGACTCGTTATTCATCTTCGTCAGTAGTATCATCATCGTCAGCCTGTTCTGCTTCGGCAACGGCATCGAGGCTCATAGCACTCATGACGTCATCTTCGTCGCCGTTGGCAGCGGGTTCCTGATCGCCATCTTCACCGTTTTCATCACTGCCTTCAGCAGGTACTGCCGGAGTATCCGGACCATTTTCACCTTCCATGACGCGACGGAGTTCGTCGTTCTTTTCCGGTTCCGTTTCATCGTCTTCGTCAAGTTCCTTGATGACGACTTCATCGCCGTCTTCATTGAGGATCTGAACATCGAGGCCGATAGCCTGGAGTTCCTTGAGGAGGACCTTGAACGATTCCGGTACGCCCGGTTCCGGAATGTTTTCACCTTTGACGATCTTTTCGTAAGCCTTGACACGGCCGACGACATCGTCAGATTTAACCGTAAGCATTTCCTGGAGGGTATAGGCTGCGCCGTAAGCTTCCAGAGCCCAAACTTCCATTTCCCCGAAACGCTGACCGCCGAACTGGGCTTTACCGCCGAGAGGCTGCTGCGTAACCAAGGAGTACGGGCCTGTCGAACGAGCATGGATCTTATCGTCGACAAGGTGATGCAGTTTCAGGAAGTATGTATAGCCGACAGTGACGCGGCGATCCATCGGTTCGCCCGTACGGCCGTCGTAGAGGACGGACTTGCCGTCACTGGGGAGACCTGCGATTTCAAGGGCATTAAATACATCTTCAGCCTGAGCGCCGTCAAAGACCGGGGTAGCAATGTGAATCCCGGCTACGTCCGGTTTCGGCATGCCGTACTTATCAAAGTCATAGCCGGCAGCACGAAGTCTTTCTTCGAGACCCGGATCCATTTCCTTGATCTGTTTGCCCAATTCATGGACAGCCCAGCCAAGGTGAGTTTCCAAAATCTGACCGATATTCATACGAGACGGTACGCCCAAGGGGTTCAGGACGATCTGGACCGGCGTGCCATCGGGCAGGAAAGGCATATCTTCCTGGCGCATGACGCGGGAGACGACACCTTTGTTACCATGACGACCGGACATCTTATCGCCTTCGTGGATCTTACGTTTCTGAGCGATGTAGACGCGGACCAGGCGAGTTACGCCAGGCGGCAGTTCGTCGTTGTTTTCACGGGAGAATACGCGAACGTTGACGACCTTGCCCGATTCGCCGTGAGGAACGCGCAGGGACGTATCACGGACTTCCCGTTCCTTGTCGCCGAAAATAGCGCGGAGGAGACGTTCTTCCGGAGTCAGTTCCGTTTCACCTTTCGGCGTAACCTTACCGACCAGTACGTCGCCAGGGAATACGTCGGCACCGATCATGATGATCCCGTTTTCATCGAGGTTTTTCGTGCTTTCTTCGCTGACATTGGGGATTTCACGGGTGATTTCTTCAGAGCCGAGTTTCGTATCGCGGGCATCGCATTCATATTCTTCAATATGGATCGAAGTATAGAGGTCGTTCTTCGGCAGTTCTTCACTGAGGAGAACGGCGTCTTCGTAGTTGTAGCCTTCCCAAGGCATGTAAGCTACGAGGATGTTGTAACCGAGGGCTAATTCGCCGCCATCGGTTGCCATGCCGTCGGCCAGGACCTGACCTTCGGTAACGACTTCGTTTTGTAAACCAAGGACGCTGGTTGATGCAGGTACTCTGGTTTGGGGGCGAACAAATTTAATCAGTTTATACGTATCAATCGAGCCGGAATCAGTACGGACTTCGATGGTATCGCCGGTAACGTGGGATACGACGCCGCTGTGTTTTGCCAGGACGCAGACACCGGAGTCGCAGGCTGCCTTGTATTCCATCCCGGTCCCGACGAGCGGAGCCTGGGTACGGAGGAGCGGTACAGCCTGACGCTGCATGTTCGCACCCATGAGGGCACGGTTGGCATCGTCGTTTTCAAGGAAGGGAATCATCGAGGTACCGACAGATACGACTTCCTTCGGCGATACGTCCATGAAGTCGACGCGGTCAGCCCGGAATTCACGAGTATCTTCACCGTGACGGCAGGCAACGCGTTCGTTGACGAAATGGCCGTCTTCGGTGAGCGGTTCGTTGGCCTGAGCAATGACGTACTGTTCTTCTTCATCGGCGGTGATATAGTAAACCTTTTCCGTTACGACGCCCGTTTCTTTGTCGACGCGGCGGTACGGAGCTTCAATGAAACCGAATTCATTGACCTGGCCGAAACAAGCCAGGGACGAAATCAAGCCGATGTTCGGACCTTCCGGCGTTTCTACCGGGCACATACGGCCATAGTGCGAATGGTGGACGTCGCGGACTTCAAAGCCTGCACGTTCACGGGACAAACCGCCGGGGCCAAGGGCACTCAGACGGCGTTTATGTGTAATTTCAGCCAAGGGATTAGTCTGGTCCATGAACTGGGACAGCTGGCTGGAACCAAAGAATTCTTTAATGGCGGCTACGACCGGGCGAATATTGATCAGGACCTGGGGCGTAATGCTTTCGGCATCCTGAATCGTCATGCGTTCGCGGACGACACGTTCCATTCGGGTGAGGCCGATACGGAACTGGTTCTGGAGGAGTTCGCCGACGCAGCGCAGACGGCGGTTGCCCAAATGGTCGATATCGTCGACAGTGCCAAAACCATCCATCAAATTGAGGAGGTAGCCGATATGAGCGATGATATCTTCGCGGGTAATCGTCCGATGGTCATAAGGCAGGTCGCTGTTATTGCAAATAATCTTATAGACAGAGCCATCCTGCTTTTCAACGAAGGCTTCTACCAAACCGCCGCCATCACCGAGGGGTGCATCAGCTGCGATTTCACGGTGGAAGACACCGCTTTCACGGATTTTTTCAACTTCTGCCGAGCCGATTTCCGTATGGGCATCGACGATGATTTCCCCCGTTTCCGGATTGACGATCGGTTCGTGAAGGGTAAGGCCGAAGAGACGGCGTTCCCAACCGAGCTTCTTACCGGCTTTATAACGACCGACACGGGCCATATCATAACGGCGCGGGTCGAAGAACAAACCTTCAAAGAGATTGCGGGCGCTTTCAACAGTCGGCGGTTCACCGGGGCGAAGTTTTTTATAAATTTCAATTAAGGCTTCGTCCTGATTTTCCGTCGTATCTTTTTCAAAAGTAGCCTTCAGGCGTTTGTCATCGAAAAAGAGATCAAGGATATCCGAATTGGACGCCCAGCCCAGGGCACGGATGAGAACCGTAACCGGAATCTTACGGTTGCGGTCAATACGGGCATAGATGATATCGTTGGCATCGGTTTCGAGTTCAATCCAGGCGCCGCGGTTCGGGATGACCGTCGAATTGTAAAGGCGGATGCCCATCGGGTCAATTTCGCGACCGTAGTATACACCCGGAGAACGAACGAGCTGGCTGACGATAACACGTTCGGCCCCATTGATAATGAATGTGCCTGTATCAGTAATCAGAGGGAAGTCACCCATGAATACTTCCTGGTCCTTAATTTCACCTGTTTCGTGGTTGACAAGACGGATTTGGACTCGGAGCGGTGCGGCATAAGTCGTATCGCATTCCTTACATTCACGAATGTCGTACTTCGGTTCCCCTAATTTAAAACCCTCAAAGGATAAAGACAGGTTGCCCGATGCATCTTCGATAGGAGAAATGTCTTTGAAGATATCTTTAAGTCCCTTTTCGAGGAACCATTCGTAGGATTTATTCTGTAAATCCAACAAATGAGGCATTTTCAAGACCTCGTTAATCTTAGCATATGTGTATCGAGTCCTTTTCCCTACTTGTACAGGTTTGAACATGCTGATTCTTCACCCCTTATAAAAAGTAAACCATTATAATCGCGCCAAGCGCGTCGTTAAGCGCTTCATAAAGCGACAAAAAAGCAAGGCTCTTAGAGACATTGAACCTTGCTTAATTTTTTGCTCACCGGAAGCGTTTCCTCCATGCATCTCATAACATCAATTGAACATTCTGCAATGAGTTATTATAGCATATAGAAAATATTCCGTCAATATTCTTTTTTAAATAATTTAGCCTGATTTTACTGCTGAACCCGGGCCAGGGTATATTTCTTTTTGCCCTTGCGGACGATGACGAATTTCCCGTTCGAGTTCTTATGGGGTTTGACGATTTCATCGACGCTGGTCACTTTGACGCCGTTGATGGTGACGGCACCGTTGGTGATGTCTTCACGAGCCTGGCGTTTCGACTTGTAAATGTTGGCATCGATGAGCCAGTTGACGACGTCCTTGTCTTCGTTGGTAACGTCGACGGTCGGCATCTTCCCGAAAGCCTGTTCCAATTCGTGTTCCGACAAGTCAGCAATGCTGCCGTGATACAGGGCTTCCGTAATATTCTGGGCTTCCTTCAAAGCTTCCGGGCTGTGGACGAAGGTCGTGACTTCTTCAGCCAGGCGGCGCTGAGCCAATCGTTTTTCCGGTTCCGTTTCAACGGCTTCGGCCAGGGCGTCGATTTCTTCTTTGCTGAGGAAGGTAAAATACTTCAGGTATTTTACGACGTCGGCGTCATCCTGATTGAGCCAGAATTGGTAGAATTCGAAGGGCGACGTCTTTTCCGGATCGAGCCAAACGGCACCGCCGGCCGTTTTACCGAATTTCGTGCCGTCCGACTTCAGCATCAAGGGGATGGTCAGGCCAAAGGCTTTAGCTTCGCTGCCATGCATCTTGCGGATCGTATCGATCCCGGCCGTAATGTTCCCCCACTGATCGGCACCGCCGATCTGAAGCTGGACGTCGTTCTTTGAAAAGAGGTGTTCAAAGTCGATGGACTGGAGGATCTGGTAAGAAAATTCAGTAAAGGAAATGCCCGCTTCCAAGCGGCTGGCAACGACTTCCTTGCTGAGCATGATGTTGACGCTGAACAGTTTGCCGTAGTCGCGGAGGAATTCCAAGAGGCCGATTTGGCTGAGCCAGTCGTAGTTATTAACAAAGGTGATATTCTCTGAATCACCGAAGAGGTGCGTGAACTGGGCTTTTAATTTTCTGCATTGTTCTTGATGGTATCAAGGGTCTGCAGCTGCCGTTCCGTCTTGCGGCCGCTCGGATCACCGATGGTACCCGTACCGCCGCCGATGACGACGAAGGGATGATGACCGGCATTGGCAAAGCGCTTGAGCATCATGAACGGGATCAAATGCCCGATATGCATGCTGTCGCCCGTCGGATCGACGCCGCAGTAAAGAGAGATGCTCTTTTCTTCCGTCAGCTTCCGCAGCCCCTCTTCATCTGTCATCTGATTGACGGCGCCGCGCCAAGACAATTCATCAATGATATTCATCGAATTCGCTCCTTTATTATAAAAAATGATAAGATACATTTCATTATAACGAGGCCTGTCCGTTCCGTCAATGCAGATCCCCTTTAAATATTTTCTTATTGGACAGTTTTTTCTAAAATTACGCCCTGACGATACGCTTCGAGGAGAGCCTTTAAGTCGTCGATCATTTGCAGCAGCTTTTTCCCGTTATCCGTATCGCCGATCATGACCCGCTTCGGTTCCAGTTCGACCTGCGTCGATTCCGAGTCGATGTCGACATTATTCATCAAGGCCTGATAGACATCTTCAAAGGGATAGTGGGATTTGATGCGGATGCCGTGAGAATTGAAGATCAAGGTATAGCCGGCAATCCCCGTCGAGCCTTGATAGGCCTTGCAGAAACCGCCGTCGATGCAGATTTCCTTGCCTTCGGCCCGGACCGGACTTTCGCCCTTCTTGACCTTGACCGGCGTATGACCGTTGATGATATGCCCCTGAGGCGAATCGATGCCGAACTCATGGAGGATTTTAATGCATTCATCCTTATCCCGATTGAGGTGATAATAAGCATTTTGCGGTTCTTTCCACGTAGCCTCATCGACGATGTAGCTCCGTTCAAGGGTCTTTACGATACGGCCCGACACCGGCGAATCGGCGCCGCACCACAGGTACCACATGTAATCGAGGCTGTCCGTATCGCGCTGGTCATAGGCTTTACGGATCAGGTGCTCGACCTTATCCATGAAGGCTCTGCCCTTATACGGTTTGCCTTCGAGGTAAATTTCTTTAAAGCTGCCGTCCGGATTGAGGGGCAGGCCGCCATGGAATAAGAGATTATTATTCATGCAGCGGTACAGAGACCCGTGGCTGTAGAGAAAACGGATATGGCGCTGAAGGCGTTCGCTTTCGAGAAATTCCAATTGGATATCGTTCATCAATTGGTGTTCTTCCGGCGACAAGGTGTAGGGGTCCATGGGATCGACAGTGGGAAAGTCTTTCGTTTTCAGCTCATAGGTCTTGCCGTCCAAATCGACGGTGCCTTTTTCCCAATCGAATTTATGGAACAGCAGTCGGTCGTCCATATTATAGTCGGGATGGCGATAAATCGTCTGTCCTTCCAATTTAGCCACGATGACGTTGATGGCCTTTACCATCGGTTCGATGCCATCATTTTCCTTATATGTCTTCATGGCAAAGAGGGCAAAGGGCCGCAGGCTGATGCCATAACCACTTTCTAATATTTCCATATTATGGTAACGGATGTTGTTGCGCAGTACGTTGGCGATGCAGGCAAAGTTTCCGGCTGCCGCGCCCATCCAAAGGACGTCGTGATTGCCCCACTGAATGTCCAGCGAATGGTGCCCCATCAAGGTATCGACGATTTTATCGGCATGGGCCCCGCGGTCATAGATATCACCGATGATGTGCAAGTGGTCGACGGCCAGACGCTTAATGAGGGCTGCCAGGGCATAGATGAATTGGCGGGTACTGCCGGTCTCTAAAATCGTATCGAGGATCTTGCGATGATATACCAACTGATTCTGATCTTCGTCGGGCTGGGCATGGATCAATTCGTCGATGATGAAGCGGAAGGCTTCCGGCGTAGCCTTACGGACCTTAGAACGCGTATATTTAGACGACAGGAGTTTGGCCAGGTCGATCATCCGTTCCAGCGTCGTCCGGGCCCATTCGCCCGTGACTTGGCCTTCTCGATAGAGCATATTCAGTTTTTCCTTCGGGTAATAAATGAGAGTCAGTAAACTATCCTGTTCTGCCTTATCCATCTTATCCGAAAAATCATCTCTACCTTTTCCCGGATGACGCCGGAGCAGTTATTCAAGATATGATAAAAAGCCCCGTATTCACCGTGAAGGTCACTCATAAAGTGTTCCGTCCCTTTCGGCAAATTGACGATAGCCTGTAAATTAATGATTTCTGTAAAGGTCGCAGCCTGGGTCGGATAGTCTTTCGCTAAGAGTTCCAGATACCGCAGATATTGAGCAGAATACGCATCGTAGGTCTCCATTCGAGTACCCCTCTTTTCCATATAGTATATATTGTATGATTCATTTACCCTTTATTGTATATCATCGACGTAAAAGTGACTAGATTTTTTTGGATTTTTCAACGATTTCAAAATGAGTATGAGCCGGCTTATTACATGAAGTAAAATCATGTTTCAGTTAATTTTAATGCATAGCTATGCTTTGACCTACGGTAACCCCTCTTCACCCCCTTAAAAACCCTTGAATTTTCATTATTTTTTCGCATGACGGCATTTCGATGCCGCAATGAAAAAATATTTTCCGCATTGTGGTGTTTCCAAGACGGAAAAAACATGCTATTATGTAATCGTAGAAATCAGTTTTAGGTATAACTATTTTAAATGAGGTGACTACATTATGAACAAGTATTTGCAATCTGTTATTGAAAACGTCCGTGTCAAACATGCCAACGAGCCAGAATTCGTCCAGACGATCGAAGAAGTTTTGAGCTCCCTCGATGTTGTCGTCGAAAAACATCCGGAATATGAAAAGTACGACCTGATCAGCCGACTGGTCGAACCTGAACGGCAATTCACATTCCGCGTTGTCTGGGAAGATGACAATGGCAACTACCACACCAACACCGGCTACCGCGTCCAGTTCAACGGCGCAATCGGGCCCTACAAAGGTGGTCTCCGCTTCCAGAAAAACGTTTACTCCGGCATCATCAAATTCTTGGGCTTTGAACAGATCTTCAAAAACGCTTTGACCGGCCTTCCTATCGGCGGCGGTAAAGGCGGTTCCGACTTCGACCCGACGGGCAAGTCCGACGCTGAAATCATGCGTTTCTGCCAGAGCTACATGCAGGCATTATATCGTTACATTGGTCCCGATATCGACGTACCGGCTGGCGACATGGGCGTTGGCGGCCGCGAAATCGGCTTCCTCTTCGGTGAATATCGCCGCCTGAAAGGCAACTTCGAAAACGGCGTTCTCACTGGTAAAGGCTTCAGCTATGGTGGTTCCCTCATTCGTCCGGAAGCAACGGGCTACGGCGCTGTTTACTACCTCGAAAACGTCCTCCGCGATGACGGCCAGGATATCAAAGGCAAAACGATCGCAGCTGCAGGCTTCGGCAACGTTACCTGGGGCATCTGCAAAAAAGCTGCTGAACTCGGCGCTAAAGTCGTTACCCTCTCCGGTCCTGATGGATACATCTATGATCCCGATGGCGTAGTTACCGAAGAAAAGATCAACTACCTCCTCGAAATGCGTAACAGCGGGCGTAACCGCGTACAGGACTATGCTGACAAATTTGGCGTAGAATTCTTCCCTGGCGAAAAACCGTGGGGCCGCAAAGCCGACATCGTTATGCCGTCCGCTATGCAGAACGACGTTCACATGGAACAGGCAAAACAGATTGCTGCTAACAAAGTACGTTACTACATCGAAGTCGCCAACATGCCGACGACCAACGATGCACTTCAGTTCTTGATGGAACAAAAAGACATGATCGTCGCTCCGTCGAAAGCCGTTAACGCAGGCGGTGTTGCTACGTCGGCCCTGGAAATGAGCCAGAACAGCGAACGCCTCGTATGGACGGAAGAAGAAGTTGACGCTCGTCTCCACGAAATCATGAACACGATTTACAAAAACTGTAAAGATGCAGCTGAACGCAATGGTCTTGGCTACAACCTCGTAGCTGGCGCTAACATCGCTGGTTTCGAACGTGTTGCTGATGCAATGCTGGCTCAAGGCGTCTTCTAAGATACCTAAAACTGAATAGAGAGCCTGAAAAAGGACCTGTCACGGAAGTGGCAGGTCCTTTCTTGCGTTCCCGACGCCAGGGATAGCTGTCGAGGCTCACTTATTTGTTATACGCGGACGGCAACGTGGCCTTTAAATTCATCCATCATGGCCTGACAGCGTGTCTCATCGCTGCCCAAGAGAATGGCCAGCCGCCCCATGATTTCCGCACCGCGGACGATGATCGGTTCAATCGCAGGGTCTTTGACGGCATTGGCGATTTCAACGGAGTGTTCCGGCATGGGCACGTCGCCCAGGGCCAGATGAAGGTGCAGGGCCGGGCACTGATGGCTGACGTTGCCGACATCGGAGCTGCCGCAGTCCTTCGGCGCTTCATAGGCGATGCCCATATCGGACAAAACTTGTTCCGCCGCCTGGGTTGCCGTTTCATTCCAGACCATATTGTCGAATTTTTCCCCCATTTGACGGACGTCATACGTCGTTTCCGTAGCGATAGCCGCCCCTTCAAAGCACTTCATGACCTTCTCCACGACCGTATCCAAATAAGCCCGTTCGCTATGGCGAATACAGCATTCCACTTCAGCATAGTCGGGTACGACATTCGAAGCCCTTCCGCCGTCGACGATATACGAACCGATGCGCGTTTCCGGTCGGACATGTTGGCGCAGCATATCGATGCCGTGGAGGGCCAGCATCGCTCCATTGAGGGCATTTCGCCCATTCCAAGGTTCGCCGGCAGCGTGGGCCGTCTGGCCGTGAAAGGCAATGCGATAGTCATCAAGAGCTAAGAAATGGGAATTGGCATTGGTCTTGGTCGGCGATATGTGGACCATGACCGCCAGGTCATAGTCATGGAAAACGCCGTGCTCACACATGATGACCTTGCCGCCGCGCAATTCTTCATCAGGCGTACCGATGAGATCGACGTCGACGGGAAGGTCTTTCAAGTCTTTTAAGGCGGCAGCGGCGAGCAGACTCATAGCCCCGTTGGCCGAATGACCGCAGCCGTGGCCGACGCCGGGCAGGGCATCGTATTCGGCAAGCAGGGCAATTTTAAGAACAGCCTTAGGCGACCGGGAAACAACGGCCCGAAAGGCCGTCTTCTGTCCCGTAAAATTTTCTTCTACAGCCATGCCTAAAGCCCGGCAAGCATCAACATAGCGCTGACAGGCGTGAAATTCTTCCCCCGACAGTTCCGGATCATTAGCAATGGCATAATTCAACTGAAAGGCCTGGTCCTTATGGACATCCAGTCCCGATTTCAAAGCAGCAACAAGATTCATGACGATTAAAAGCTCCTTCTATCCGATGATAAACATGTACAAAGGGATGATGACGATACCCATGACGACGGTGATAAAGGAAACCTGCGTCGAGTAACGGACGTCGGCACCGACGGATTTGGCAACGACCGTCATCTGGGTCATGGCCGGCATGCTGGCCTGCATGGTAAAGACCTGGGCCGACATAGGCGTTACCGGAATGAAAGGCAGGAGGGCCAGGACGCAGGCCGGACAGACGAGAAACCGACCGACCAGGGCGCCGATGACGTCGCGGTCCCAGTGAACATCTGAAAGAGAGATTCCGGCCATTTCAATGCCGATGACCAGCAGCGACAACGGCGTCGCCATATTGCCGACGTATTGGAAGGACGTAAGCAGGAAATCAGGCAGTTTAATGTTGGCCAGGACAAGAGCCAGGCCGATCAAAAAGGCCATCAGAGGGGGAGAAAAGACCTTTTTAATGGTCTGCATGGAAAATAAGGGCATATTCCCCTTCCCTCCCTGGCTGTCATTGACGATATGATAGACGCCAAAGGTCCAGAACATCGTCGTATTAGCCATGTAATAGAGCATAACCGATGGCACGCTCTGCGTTCCAAAGAGGGCCAGGTTGACCGGCAGACCGATGAAAATCGTATTGGCAATGAAAAAGCAGGTGACAAATACCCCTTGCCGATCTTGACGGATGTGCAGCACTTTGGCAACAAGGCGGCCGACGATATACGCTAAGAAAATCGACGCAAAAGGCAGTATAAGATCCGGTGCAATACGAATCAACGAGTCATGCGTAAAATCCTTTTCCATTTGACAGAGCATGTACAGGGGCAGGCTGACCTTCATGACCAGCTTTGAAAAAACAGCGCTCATATTCGAGCCGAACCACCCTTTTTTTGACAGCACAACGCCAATGGCAATGATAAATAAAACCTCAAAAATTCCCTCTAACCCATGAAGTACGCCTTCCAAAAAATCGCTTCCCTTCTACAAATGGTATAACTCCGGCCGCCGATCGCGGAAGACATTGATACGGCTGCGGATATCATCGACGACAGACAAATCGATCGTTTCCGTAAGGACGGCATCGTCACTGCCGCCTTCGATCAAAACATTCCCCTGGGGATCGGCCAACAGAGAATGACCGCCAAACGTTAAACGGCCGCAGGTGCCGCAGCTATTGACCGCGGCGACGAAAAACTGGTTTTCAATCGCCCGGGCCCGATTGAGGAGTCTCCAGTGTTCCAGCCGTTCTTCCGGCCAGGCCGCCGGTACGAAGAGTACCTTGGCACCAGCTAAGGCCGCCATACGAACCCATTCGCTAAAACGGACGTCATAGCAGATAATCGAGGCCATGGTTACCCCATCGAGGGAAAACACATTGAGATCCCTTCCGGCCGTAAAAGCCTTATCCTCTTTGCCAGGCGTAAACAAATGGCACTTATCGTACGATGAAACGAGGGCGCCGTCACGGTCAACGATATAGGTCGTATTATAAATGCCATCTTCATGACGGCGGGCAATGGAACCCCCGACCAGATGGATATGATATTCTTTGGCCAAATCCTGTAAAAAAGCACGGGCCAGAGCACCTTCTTCATCGGCCTTTTCACGGATGTCGGAAGGATAAAAAGACGTATCCCATAATTCCGACAAGACGGCCACATCGGCACCGTCTGAAGCAGCCGTCTGTACATGGCGACGTGCTTGTTCAAAGTTTGCGTCCCGGTCGCCGGGGACGACCGAAAATTGAATCAGTGAAATTCGCATAATTTCAACCCCTTTCAGGACGGGTAAACAGCCATCTCGTTTGACTGTAACCGCATAGTATAAATATAAATATATTATAGTTGATGAACGGAAAATAACAATTCCTTGCAAATCTCCGACTCCCTTGTTATAGTTAAATTACTTTAATGCGCAAAGAAGGGGTATCATGGAACAGGATCAAACGATGAAGGACTGGTTAGAAAACCTGATGACTTGCCAGGCCTGTCATCTACGACAAGAAGGCAACCGAGGTCCGACTCGGTATACCGGAAATATCACGTCGCCCTTGATGTTCGTCGGCGAAGGACCTGGCGGTGTGGAAGATGAATACGGCGTTCCCCTCGTCGGACCGTCGGGGCAGCTCCTCGACAAGGCCCTGTGGAGCGTCGGATTGACTCGGGACCGGGTCTACGTCACCAATATCGTAAAATGCCGGCCCAAAAACAATCGCACACCGACCTTAGATGAAGGCCGTCACTGTGCCGATATCCACTTAGTCAAAGAAATCGACCTGGTTCAGCCAAAGGTCATCGTCTGTTTGGGAAAAGTCGCCTTCCAGTACTTCTATGGCAAGGCCGCCAGCATCATGCGCAATCGCGGCAAGTGGTTCACCTGGCGTGGCTACCCCGTCATGCCGACGTATCACCCGGCCTTTCTCCTGCGCCAGACCGGCCACGACCTGGTCGAATCGAAATGGCAGGTCTATTACGACTTTAAAGCCGCCGTGGAAAAGGCTAAAGCCGAAAATCCGGATTATACCTACCAAAGCCCGGAAAAGACGAATCTCTTAGAACAATACACCGCCTTAAAAGAAAGCCGAAGCTTTTGATTTTAGCCAAAAAAAATTGCCGTCACCATGACGGCAATTTTTTCATTTGCAATGTATTCTGTTCTTCAGTAAAACCTGCGATTTCTCAGTCAAAATGCCGGTCATACAGATGGCTGTTTTCCAAGAATTCTTCAACCGTCGGGAACCCGAGTTTCTTCAAGAGTTCGATGACATAGGGGTTTTCCATCGGCGTGCGAGAGAAGGCCTGTTTACCATAAGCCTGTACGTTGGCTTTGCCTTCTTCTTTCTTGATGATGGCGCGAGGACCGCCGACGCAGCCGCCGATGCAGCCCATGCCTTCAAAGAAGTTACCGTCGCGGTTGCCTTCCAAAATGTCGTTGATCATAGCTTTACAAGCCGGAACACCATCGGCCTTACGGGTCTTGATATCGACCTTGCGGTCCGGATCGAGCTGATGTACCGTCGTCGTAACGGCTTCGGCAACGCCGCCTGCATAGGCATAGCTGATACCGGCTTCGGAAGCGTGCGGTACGTTGTCTTCCGGAAGGGACGCCAAGTCGATGTCAGTTACGGAGAATAAATCTTTTACTTCCTGATAGGTTAAGACGTGGTCAACGGCGCCGACCAAATCCGGTTCATTCCGTTCGGCTTTTTTAGCCAGGCACGGGCCGATAAAGACGGTCTTAGCCTTAGGATGAAGGGCCTTTACCGTGCGGCCGCCAGCAATCATCGGCGATACCGAGCCGGGAACGTTCGGCAGCAACTGGTGATAGAGCTTTTTAATCATGGCAATCCACATCGGGCAGCAGCAGCTGGTCAGCTGGAACTGATCTTCACTCTGGATGTTGCGGTCGAATTCCAAGGCTTCTTTCAAAGTCAGGATGTCAGCAAAAACAGCGACTTCCAGCATACCCGTAAAGCCTAACCGTTTAAAAGCCGTGCGCAGTTTACCCATGGTAACGTCAGGACCGAACTGGCCGGCGACGGCCGGTGCAACCATGGCATAAATCGGGCCGTCGTATTCGCGAAGCTCCTGAACGACGGGAATGATGTCCTTGCGGGTCTTCAAGTTGTCGAGCTTGCAGGCATCGACACAGGCCTGGCAGCCGACGCACTGGCTGTCATCGACTTCAACGCCTTCAGGACCGCGTTTAATAGCGCCCCAATCGCACGCTTCTTCACAGCTGTGCGGTTCATCAGGAGGGCAGAGGCAGGGCTTAACCCGCCAAACCAGCGGATGGTCATCGGGATGAGCTAAACAGTCGATCAATCTCGGTTCCCCTTCAACACCAATAGGTTTACCATCAGCAGCGCGTTTAAGCATTTGCTGATATAATTCATCTAACGTTTTCATACATGAACCCCCTTAAAGAAATAACGAAGCCAAATCAGTTAGTTTCATTATAACAGATTTTTAAGGGGGCTGACAGTTTTTTACTGAAATTTTAGTCTAATGTCAAAAGCAATGCCATTTTAAACGGACCATCGGCCGTAACGGCGTGGCGGCCGTTCTTGGAAAAGGCAAAGTTTTCACCGGCCTTAATGGGGAAATCCTGACCTTCATATTGAATGACAGCCTTACCTTCAAGGGCAAAAACAAGGGCTTCGCCAGGTGCAGCGTGTTCCGAAAGACCGGTACCGGCGCCAAAGCTCATGACGACGAATTTCATCTTCGGCGACTGGATGATGTCGCGATTAATAATTTTACCTTCCTGGCAGGGAACGAGTTCAGCCAGGGAAAAGAGTTTTCCAGTATCGATATTCATAAGAGATTCCTCCTCAATCGTAATTTCAACATAGACGGCACCATCACGGCTTCTCATACCGACGGCTTTACCAGCCGGTACAGCCACGACCTGCCCGGAAGGGACTTCCCGATCACCGACCTCCCTATACAGAGACAGGCTTCCGGAAAGAACATAAATGACCTTGGCTTTCTGATACGTTTCAGGACTGATATCCGTATGAGCGGCCAAAGAAAAGTAAAACAGATGATAGTCGGGCTCATTGACGACTTCCTTAGAAATCGTACAGCCTTCTACCGGCAAATTATCTTCATGGATAGAAAAAACAACACCTTTTCGTTCATTCATGGTACTCCCTCCTTTTCATGGCTTTAGTATACCCAATCGGTATTGTTTAGGCGGTTGTAAATCCAACAGAAAAATAAAATTTATCGCCACAGGAAATTAAAAGCTAGACGGATCAATCTAGGGAAACTAAAATCAACGCTTTACAAAAAGGGACTTTACTGTTAAACTGATATAGTAACTTAATATGTGCGGGTGTAATTCAGTGGTAGAATACGAGCTTCCCAAGCTTGGTACGAGGGTTCGATCCCCTTCATCCGCTCCATGATATAAAAAGGACTCACGACATGTCGTGAGTCCTTTTTTGTCGCCTTGTTTGCACGGAGATTGATAGATGAATCATCGTCCCTCATAAAAATTATATCGCTGATGCGCCTTTGTATAAAACAAATAATTTTAAAATAATTTCATTTTATCAATATATCGTTACTTCGATATATGTAAATAAATATAATCACAAAAAGTTTATCAGACTCTAATGATTGCCTTTTATTCGATAAATGAAGCTTATAATATGGCTTAAAATTCAGGGATATCAAACGCTTAAATCGTTATGTAATATACATATTAAATACATATTTTAAGAATTACTCTTGAATTTTTAAACGTGTTGGTGTATTATTACTGTAACAGATTTGACACGTCTTTTTGTGTTAAATAAAAAAATATAAACTGAGATGCGTATATTACCCATCGCTTAAGTTTTTTCGCTGCATGAATCTCGATATTTTTATCAACAGCCCTCCCACTCGTGAGTCCTGCTGATTTTTGTTTACAGAAAATACGGATATTTTTTATCATATATCCGTCAATCTTTGACCTATACCCTCGAAAAAACTTACATGAATGGATAGTCTCCGCATTCCGAACTCACCAAGGAGGAGTACGTTGATGAAAAAATCAATCTACCAAGAAAAACTGCCCTGAGAGCCGTCTTCGCCGTATTGGCTATCTGTGGAACCCTGTCGGTATCAGCTGCCACTACCGATCCCGCTCTGCTGGATTTAACGACGTCCGACACGACACACAAGAACAGCGTAACCAATAACGGCAACTCCAAAAAGGACACCATCGCCATTGGTTTTGATAATACCGTATGGGATGGCGGCTTAGCCATCGGTTCCAACAATACCGTAAGCAATGCGGCCTCCATTCATCTGGCTACGGCAATCGGTCGAAACAATACCGCCAACAACAATTCCGTCGTCGCCGGCCACAGTAACACCGGCATCGGCGGCAGTGCCGTCTTTGGCTTCAATAACTATGGGTCCTCTTATGCAACGGTTCTCGGCCTCAATTCTAAATCTGCCGGTGGCATTGCAATTGGGGATGGTGCCAGATCCGGCGCTTTCCAGATTTCTGATAAGCCCAATACCGCAACTATGGTAACCTTTACCACCGCTATCGGCAATGGTGCTGTATCCTTAAACGGGACCTCGATTGGCTTTAAGACTAAATCAAATCTTGAAGGGCTCGCCCTAGGCAACGAGACCAGCGCCTTGTACGGCGGCACGGCCCTCGGCAGCAGCGCTTCAATAGCGGAAAACACCTACTCTATCCTGCATGCCGACGGTGTTGCCCTCGGCGACGGTGCCTATGCCGACCGCAGTTACGGTGCCTATGGATACGCCCCCTCAGCGATATGGCTGCCACCTTAAATACAGAAGATTCAATGGCCAATGATCTTGCCTTAGCAAAGCAGATGGGCGACTCTGTCCTTACAGCGGTACAGAACTTCTACGATACATACGGCGAAGCTACCTATAAACAGTGGCAGTCTCTGGCAGCAGACTATGACAAAGCAGACATCGCTTATAATAAGAAAAAAGTTGCCATGGAAGAGACAACCTATGCGTCTGAAGCCGACCGCCTAAAAGACTACAATGAGTTAGAGAATTTACGCAAAAAGCTCACAGATGCGGGAAATACTTTGACGGATTTTGAAAAAGCAAACACCCATGATGGCGTCAGCCTCAGAAATGCTGTCCGCCTCAAAGAACATACCCTGTCGCCCTTCAAGGCTAACGGCAGTGCCGTCAGCATCGGCCGAGCAGCCGTCATAGGCGCCGATGGGTCCGTTCTGACAAGAGCGATTACTCGACAACTCACCAACCTGGCCGCCGGTACAGCTGACACCGATGCCGTCAACGTCGCCCAGCTGAAACAGGTAAAGACTTATGCCGATGGCATTGCCAATACGGTCAAAGAACTAACTGACAAAGTCGTCAACGGCAATCGTGACTTTGCCGGCGATGACCAGAATAAGGTCAGCGTCAAAGTCGGTGAAACCATGGAAATCACCGGCGGCGCTGCTACAAATAACCTGTCTGACGACAATATCGGTGTCGTAAAAAAAGGGGAAAATGGCGTTTCCATCAAATTGTCCAAGGACTTAAAAGGCCTCAATACGGCAGAATTCAACACCAGCATCACTGTCGGTACCGGCGACAACAAGACGGTCATTACCGGCGACTCCATTCGCACGGGCAATACGACAATCAACAACAACGGCCTTACAGTTGTAAACGAAGACTCGTCGAAAAACATTACCATCCAGAATGACAACATCAACATGGGTGGCAACACCATCCACAACGTTGGTGAAGCTCAGAATGCCGGCGACGCCATCAACAAAGGTCAGTTCGACCGGACGATTAGCACCCTCAACAGCGGCATGAGCGACATGAGCAGCCGTATCGGTCAGGTTGACCGCAACGTCAAACGCGTCGGCGCCGGAGCCGCTGCCTTAGCCTCCCTCCATCCCTTGGATTTTGATCCCGATGATAAAGCATCCTTCGCCGTCGGCTTCGGTTCCTATAAGAGCGAACACGCTGCTGCCCTCGGTGCCTTCTATCGTCCTAACGAAGACGTCATGGTAAACCTTGCCGCAACCATCGGAAACAGTGATGATATGTACAGTGCCGGCGTTTCCTTCAAGATTGGCTCGTCCTCTCCTTACACTAATATGAGCAAGTCTGAAATGGCAGTCAAACTGGAAGAATTGACGGCTCAGAATCAAAAGATCGAAAGCCAGAACCAGGAACTCAACGAACGATTGGCTAAATTAGAAGCCCTCGTTGCCTCTAAATAATAACTTATCCTACCTATAACCGAGACATCCTTTGATATGATTATCATATTAAAGGATGTCTTTTTCATTCATTATCATATCTTCGTCATATTCAGCCCATTTATCACAATCCCGTTCATGATTCTAACAACGTATTGCTTGTAGGAATTTTTCTTACAATTTGCTTATTTTACGGATCCCAGAACCAATTGTTATCGGCGTGGTTAAGCTGTTTATCGATATTTAAAGTTTGTAGGAATATTTCCTACAAAACATTTGTTTACAAATATAATAATGATATATTTAAATAAAAATCGTTATAAATAGTTGCATTTTGTCATAAATAGGAGTATTATACTCCATGAAAAGTGCATAGCAAAAATACACTTAATATTCCTTGGGCTTGCATATTGCCGGTTCATTTATTTTTCCCGTTAAACAGGATTTTTTTAATCTTATTTAACGTCTTATTTTGGATTAAATGTGTCGCATTTACTTAAAACAAATTGGACTGGAATTATCCCATCAGGAATCGCTAAGGAGGAAGTTTGATTATGAAAAAAGCAAAAAAATTGGCTCAAAAAAAGGCTGCTCTAAGTACAGTCTTAACCGTATTAGCACTCTGCGGTACCTTATCGGTCTCAGCCGCCGATCCCGTTACAATGGATTTAACATCGGGCACGGATCACCCGAATAAAGTATCATCCAGTTCCACCACGGCCGATACGGTAGCCATCGGCTTTGACAACAAGGTTTATAATGGGGCCCTGGTCATCGGCGATGACAATTACGCGATCAATACGAATAGTACAGCTGTCGGACGAAATAATAATGCCAACAACGGGTCCGTCGCCGTCGGCTACAATAATAAGGCCCTGGCAGGGAGTACCGTCATCGGTCAGAACGGCTACGGTACCAGTTGGGCCACCCTCGTCGGTAAGGATTCAAGAAGTGCCGGCGCCGTCGTTATGGGCCGGGAAGCCAGCGGCGGGATTTTTAATATCGACCTTACCACCAAAAATGACCCGACCCTCTCCTACACGTCAACGGCCATCGGCAACTTTTCCTCCGCTCTTGTCGGGACATCCCTTGGCGCCAATACAAAATCAGATCACGGCGGCGTTGCCGTTGGTGCCGGAGCCAATGCTATGTACGGCGGTACAGCCATCGGGAAAGGCGCTTCTACGGCAGAAAGCACCTACTCTTACCTCCGCGCTGACGGCGTCGCCTTAGGGGATAGTTCCTATGCCACTCGTGGTTACGGCATCTATGGCTACGTTCCTCTCAAAGACACGACAGACATTGTCAAGAACGTGTACGCTACAACAGCGGCTACGGACTCGATGGCAAACGATATGGCACTGGCCAACAAGACAGGCGACGCCAGTGTCGTCTCTGCCGTTACCAACTTCTATAATCAGTATGGCGAAGACGTCTATAATGACTACAAAACGATAGAATCAGCCTATGAAAAGGCCGTCATGGCCTATGATAAACAGGCTGCTAAAATGAACAGTACGACCTACGCCACGGAAGCCGATAGAGCTTCCGACCTGGCCACACTCACCAGCTTATCGGACGGTAAAAAGCAGCCATCGCTGCCTTGAAGGCCTTTGAAAATGAACATACAGGCATTGCCGCTGCCGTTCTCCGCAAAGATAGTGCCCTGTCCACCTATAAGGCGACAGCTGCTGCCGTTAGCTTAGGCTATGGTACTGCAGATAGTAACGAAGCCGTTACCCGCCAAATCACCAACCTGGCTGCCGGTACGGCTGACACTGATGCCGTCAACGTTGCCCAGTTGAAACAGGTAGCCACCATTGCCAATAATCACACTGCCATTACCGTAGACGGAAAAGCTCCGACAGCTGGAGAAAACGGTGAACTCGGCGACTATGTCGGCGACAACAACCTGACCATGGCCGTAAAGGACGTAGACGGTCAGAAAACGTACGACTTAAAACTGAGCAACAGCCTCGTCATTGGTGAAAAAGGAGCCGATGGCGCTGATGGTACAGACGGTACACCAGGCAGTATCGGCATCGTCGGCCCGAAGGGTGCAGACGGCAAAAATGCCTATGCCGATATCTCCGTTAAAGATGGGGCCAATGGCCTTAACGGCGAAAATATTACTCGTATCGTTTACACCGATGAAGATGGAACGGAACATCAAGTCGCAACCCTCGATGACGGCTTGAAATTTACCGGCGATACAGCAAACGTAACCGTCGCCAAGAAATTGAACGAAACCCTCCCCATTACCGGCGGTGCCGATATGACCAGACTGAGCGACAACAACATCGGCGTCGTCGCTGATGCAGCCAGCGGCCTGACGGTTAAATTAGCCAAGGACCTTAACCTGGCTGACGGCAGCATTACCCTTATCGGCGCCAAAGACGCTGACGACAATACCTTGGTACAAGGCCAGGACGGCAAATGGTATTCCGACTTGAGCGATGCCACCTATGACGCTACGAGCGGTACTTATATCAAGACCGACGGTACGACGGTAACAGCTGTCGACAGTCCAACCACATCCACGGTTAACTTATCAGGAAGCGGCCTCGACAACGGCGGACAGACGATTACCAACGTCGCAGCCGGCGTCAAGGATACCGACGCCGTTAACAAAGGTCAATTAACCCAGGCTATCTCCGATGCTACAGCCTCTGTAAACGGGAAGCACACGACGATTACCGTAGACGGCACGGAAGCAAAAGCCGGCGAATACGTCGGCACGGGCAACTTGAAACTCGGCCTGACCGAAACAGACGGCCAGAAGACGTATGATCTGAAGTTGAGCAACAATGTCACTATTGGCGAAAAAGGTGCCGACGGTGCAGACGGCACGCCTGGCAGTATCGGCATTGTCGGACCGAAGGGTGCAGACGGAAAGAACGCCTACGCTGACCTCACCGTCAAAGACGGAGCCAACGGCCTTGACGGCGAAAGCCTTACCCGCATCGTTTACACCGATGAAGACGGCAATGAACACCAAGTCGCCACCCTCGATGACGGTTTGAAATTCTCCGGTGATACTGGCTCCGTTGCTAAGAAGCTGAACGAAACCTTGTCCATTACCGGCGGTGCCGACATGACAAATCTGAGCGATAAAAATATCGGTGTCGTCGCCGATGCAAACGGCGGCTTGACCGTTAAATTGTCCAAGGATTTGACCGGTATCAACAGCATTACCGGCCTGAGCAATACGACATGGGATGCGAACAACATCGTCAGCGGTCGTGCGGCAACGGAAGATCAGCTGCAGGCCGTTGCCAGCGGCATCACCAACACGGTAAACGCCAATAAAGTCATCGCCGGCGACAACATCAGCGTCAGCCAAAACGCAGATGGCAGTGGTACGACGGTTTCCTTGAAGAATGACATCACCTTAGGTGATAAAACCGATGCTGCTAAACAGGTAAACATTAACGGCGATGCTGCTACGGTTACGGCCGGCAGCGATACCAATCAGGTCGTCGTCGATGGCTCTAAAGGCCAGATTACGACGGGCAGCGGCATCACCCTCGGCAATCAGACCGTCGATGCTGCAAAAGCCGACGGCACAGTCGTTAAGTCCGAAACGGGCAGCTACCTTACCGGTCTCGATAATACGACATGGAATCCGGACACGAATGGCTACGTCGCCGACCGGGCCGCTACGGAAGGTCAGCTCAAAAATGTATCCGATACGATCAAAAATATCAGCGATACGATTAGTGTCATCGGTACCGGCACTCGCGACTTTGCTGGTGACGATTCGACCAATAAAGTCAGCGTCAAACTCGGTGAAACCATGAATCTTACCGGCGGTGCCGACGTCAATAACCTGTCCGATAACAATATTGGCGTTGTTGCCAACAGCGCTAAGAACGGCTTCGACATCAAGTTGTCAAAAGACTTAACGGGCCTCAATTCGGTAACGACGAAAGAACTGAACAGTGAAACGGCTAATATCACCAACAGCATCACCGTCGGTACTGGCGACAACAAGACGGTCATTACCGGTGACTCCATCCATACAGGCAATACGACGATCAACAACAACGGCCTGACGGTCACCAATTCCGATTCGACGAAAAATATTACCATCCAGGATGGCAGCGTCAACATGGGCGGCAACGTCATCCATAACGTCGGTGACGCACAAAGTGCCAGCGATGCCATCAATAAAGGTCAGTTCGACCGGACGATTGACAATATCGGTAACGGCATGAACGAAATGAATGGCCGCATCAACCAGATCGGCCGCGACGTCAACCGCGTCGGTGCCGGTGCCGCAGCCTTGGCATCCCTCCATCCACTGGATTACGATCCTGATGACAAAGGTTCCTTCGCTGTCGGTTTCGGTTCCTACAAGAGCGAACACGCTGCCGCTGTCGGCGCCTTCTATCGTCCAAACGAAGACACGATGGTAAACTTCGCAGCCACCGTCGGAAACAACGACAACATGTACAGCGCCGGCGTTTCCTTCAAGATTGGCTCTTCTTCGCCTTACGCTCATATGAGCAAATCTGAAATGGCCGTCAAACTGGAATCTCAGGATAAACAGTTGACCGACCAAAATCAGAAGATTGAAACCCTGGAAAGCCAAAACCAGGATCTCAACGCACGACTCGCTAAATTAGAAGCTCTCATCGCCTCTAAATAATACGATCTCCTCCTTAGCAAAAAGGCATCCTTTGACTTGCATCCGCATCGAAGGATGCCTTTTGCTTATTGTTTTGCCGTCTTATGGTCAACATGCATAACGGAGAAAAACCTCAGTTGACAGGAGTATGAAGAGGTATTATACTAAGCTGTATTTAACAAAATGCAGTTTCTTACAAATAAAAAAGGAGGCTATCATGCTATTTAAAACGATTAGTCGCCACCTCATCGGCAAGCCTTTGGAAAACACCAAGCTTGAAGCCGAACAGATGCCAAAATGGAAGGCCCTGCCTATCTTTTCATCGGATGCCCTGTCATCCGTCGGATACGGGCCGGAACAGATTGCCATCGTCCTGGCGTCGGTGCCGACCTTAGCGACATACCGTTATTTCGGACCTATCGTCTTAGCTATTATCGCCTTATTATTCATCGTTGCCTTGTCCTATACCCAGGTCGTCCGCGTCAATCCGGGCGGCGGCGGTTCTTACGGCATCGCCATGAAATACCTCGGCGTCTATCCGGCCCTGACCGCAGGGGCGGCCCTCCTGGCCGATTATATCCTGACCGTGGCCGTTTCCATTTCTTCAGGGACAGCCGCCCTGGTCAGTGCCTTCCCGGTCCTGCATCCCTATCACGTCTACATCGACCTTGGCGTCCTCATCCTGATGATGATCGTCAACCTGCGCGGTACAAGGGAAGCATCGACCTTCTTCGTCTGGCCGACGTACTTCTTCTTAGCCGCCATGGGGATCACCCTGGTCGGCGGCTTCTATCAGATTTGGAACGGAACCCTCACGGCCCATACCGTTGCCGTTGAAACAGTGGCTCCTTTGAATCAGGCAGCCTTGATTCTCATCGTCCTTCGAGCCTTTGCCAACGGCTGTAGCTCCATGACCGGTGTCGAAGCCATTGCCAATGGCGTCACTATGTTCAAGGCACCGCAGCAGAAAAATGCCATTGAAACGACGGCCATCATGGCCTGTATCCTGGCAACGATGCTCGGCGGCCTCGGCTACCTCATCGTCTACCTTCACCTCTTGCCGACCCAGGGTTACACCTTGTTGTCCCTCCTCGTCGAAGATATCTTCAGCCGTACCTTGATCTACTACATCATCCAAATCCTGATGATGGTCATCCTCTACATTGCCGCCAATACGGCTTACAACGGCCTGCCGCCGCTCCTCTCTTTCATGGCCGTCGACGGCTACGTGCCCCGCTACTTTGCCAACCGCGGTGAACGATTGAGCTATTCCAACGGCATCGAAGCCCTGACCATCATGGCCGGCATATTGATTGTCCTCTTCCAGGGCAATATCGAGCACCTGATCTCCCTTTATGCCATCGGCGTATTCCTCTCCTTTACCATCGCCCAATCAGCCATGGTCGTCCATTGGAGACAATGCCGTGAACGGAACTGGCGCCTCTTTGCCGGCATCAATGGCTTCGGCGCTCTGGTCACGGCCTGCGTCGTCGTCATCGTCCTCATCACTAAGTTTATTTACGGAGCCTGGATCATCGTCCTCCTCATCCCGACCCTGGTCTATATGTTCCTTAAGATTCACCACCACTATGACGACGTCCGCGAACAGCTGCTGCTGACGCCGGAAGAATATACCAAGGTCATGACGACCGACTTAGGCCACAATATGATCGTCATCCCGATTGCCTCGCCGACCCAGGCCGTGGCCCGAGCCATTCGCTACGCGAAAATCATCAGCGGCCCGGAAGACAAGATCTACGCCGTCCACGTCTACAGTGACGAAGAGCGCGGCAAAAAGATCAAAAACCTGTGGCAGAAACTGGAACCGGATATCGAACTGATCATGCTTCAGTCGCCTTACCGGCAGCTGACCGACCCGCTCATCACCTTCATCCAGGAAATGCGAAAAGAGACGGCACCGAAAGATACGATTACCGTCCTCATTCCGGAATTTGAAACAAAAAATTATGGCACCGCCTGCTCCACAACCAGAGCGGCTGGCTCCTGAGGCTGCGTACCCTGCCTTACATAGACGTCGTCGTATCGACGGTTCCCCTGCAGTTTACGCGATAAAAAGCCCGTAACAAATAATCATATAAACGCCAAAAGCCCGGCGAAGGAAATCCCTTCGCCGGGCTTTTTTACGATCTACGGATCAAATGTAGGCTCGAGCTATTATTTGTTATAGAGCATGCGAACCGAATTGAGGACGCACAAGGCGGCAACGCCGGAATCGGCAAAGACGGCACCCCACATGGAGGCAAACCCGGCAAAGCCGGCAACCATGACCAGGCCCTTGACGCCTAAGGCAAAGACGACGTTCTGTTTCGCAATCTTCATCGTTTCTTTGGAAAGATGGAGTGCCTTGGGAACGGCGCTGACCTTAGAGTGCATGAAGACGACGTCAGCCGCTTCTACGGCCGCATCGGCACCGCTGTTCATAGCCGCGCCGACATCGGCACCGGCCAGGACCGGTGCATCGTTGATGCCGTCACCGACGAACATGACCGAGCCGTATTGTTTGCGAAGTTCATCCAGTTGACGGACCTTATCCTGAGGCAGGAGTTTAGCCCGAACGTCATCGATTCCCGTCTTAGAAGCGATGTAATCGGCAGCCTGCTGCGAATCGCCGGTAAGCATGGCCGTCGTAATCCCCAAGCTGGAAATGGCCTTGATGGCATCGACAGCGTCTTCTTTCAGCGTGTCGGAAATGACGATTCGTCCGGCATACTGACCGTCGACGGCAATGAACAATTCGGCACCGTATTCAGCCGCTTCCAGCGAAGGAAGGGCAAGCTGATGGCGGTCCATGAGCTTTTGATTGCCGCAGAGGACGTCATGGCCTTCGACAATAGCTTTCAGACCATGGCCGGCAATTTCTTCAACCTTAGAAGGCGTTCCTAAGGTCAATCCCCGTTGTTCCGACGCTTCGACGACGCTGCGGGCAATGGGATGGTTCGAGGCCTGTTCCACTGAAGCGCAGAGGCGGAAGACGTCTTCTTCACGACGGCCGTCGGCAGGACGAACTTCATGGACGACGAAGTTGCCCTTGGTAATGGTACCGGTCTTATCGAAGACGACGGCGCCGATATTTTTGAGCTGTTCGACGGCGATGCCGCCTTTAAACAAGATGCCCTGCTTCGATGCCGCACCGATGCCGGCAAAGAAACTGAGGGGCACGCTGAGGACCAGGGCGCAGGGGCAGCTGATGACCAGGAAGGTCAGGGCCGTATAGATCCAGTAATGCCACTGGCCCGTTACCAGAGACGGGATGATGGCTGTCGCAGCCGCGATGGCGACGACGGCCGGCGTATAAATGCGGGAAAAACGGGTGATGAAGCGGTCGATTTTCGGTTTACGGGCCGCCGCTTTTTCGACAGATTCCAAGATTTTGGTGACCATCGATTCGGCCAGCGGTTTGGTAACCTTGACGTGGAGGACGCCCGTCGTGTTGATGCTGCCGGACATGACTTCCGAGCCTTCATGGCAGGCCACGGGAACGGGTTCCCCGGTCAGGGCCGACGTATCGAGAAGGCTGTCGCCGGAAACGACGACGCCATCTAAGGGAATGCGGTCGCCGACGCGGACGACGGCGACGTCGCCAATGACGGCATCGCGGGCCGGGACTTCGACGGTACTGCCATCTTCCATCAGGCGGTGAATGACGTCAGGACGCATATCGATAGCCGCGGCAACCTGTTTACGGCTGCGGTTTACGGCCCGTTCTTCAAGGGCTTCGCCGACACGGCTGAAGAGCATGACGGCAACGGCTTCGGGATAGTCGCCAATGGCAAAGGCCCCGATAGTCGCTACGGCCATGAGGAAGTTTTCATCGAAGGGCTGACGCTTCAGGATGTTTTCAGCCGCTTCACGAAGCACACAATACCCGAGAAGTAAATAAGCGACGATATAAGCCGGAAGGGAAAAAGCTTCGGGAACAAGGTCGGTCAAATAAGTAATTAAAAAGACAAAGTGTGCCGACGACCAGGGTCCACAAGGCGCCCCCTTCTTCCTCTTCCACGTCTTCATCGTGGCAGCAGCTGCAGGTGCCAATCGAGGAAAGGCTTACGACTGCCTCACCGTCGCAGCAACTGCACTGTCCTGCTTCTTCCATCGTGATGATCGTGATGATCGTGATGGTGATGATGACCGCAGCAAGTGCAGTCGTCTTCATGTAACGTTTTCTCTGCCATAATACAGCCCCCTTTTGAAAAACACTCTTTATATGATTAATGATAGCATTAAACCAATATATGTTCAAGTGTTCATATGTTAATTTTATATGCAGTTTAGGCATCCAAAAAGGCCGTCCCATGCAAGATTTTTATCGCATGAGACGGCCGTGCTATTAGGCTATTATCGATATCAGAAGGTAAGCCGCATCTGATGCCAGACGACACCGCCGTGGACCGATTTATCGCTCACGCCCTCATCGACGAACCCGAAGGAGGCGTAGTAGTGGACCAGTTTATCTTTACAAGTCAGTACCAGCCCCTTTCGCTTCTGCTGCCGAGCCGCATCAATGGCAGCCTGCAGTAATGTCCCGGCATAGCCTTGACGGCGGCAGGAAGGAACCGTATTGACACCAAATATCATCTGCCAGGCACCGCGTTCATTATGAAGCGAGGCATGAGCGTACATCTCATCGGTCAAATCCGGTTCATCGGTCACCATGCCGTCGACGAAGGACAAGAGCTGCCCCTTTTCATCAAACAGCAGCCAAAAATGATTGCCATAATGGGTCAGGCGGTCCCGAAAATCTGCTTCCGTTGCCGCTTCAGCCGGCGGAAAGCAGGTCGCTTCAACGGCCGTAACGGCCTGTAAATCTTCTAATGTTGCGGTTCTTATATTCAAAACGATCACCTCATCATAATTATATCGGGAAAAGTCATCGACCTCCGAAGATTCCCTACTTCGCGACATCAACATGGTCACGTATGGCTTCATAGATTCGCTGCAATCCCTTTTCAACGACGGCGCGGGGCATGGCCAGATTCAGGCGGATGAAGCCCTTGGCATTTCCGACAAAGAGACGGTCGCCGCCTTCTAAGAGGACGCCGGCCTGATTGGCAAAGAAGTCCGGCAGATCCGACACGTCACCCAGGTAAGGATTCATGTCCACCCAGGCCAGGTACGTCGCTTGGGGGATCTTGAAAGAGATCCGAGGCAGTTTTGCATTCAGGGAGTCATGAACATAGTGGAAATTCCCATCGAGATAGGCCCGCAGCTGTGTCAGCCACTCGCCGCCATATTCATAGGCCGCTTCATGCGCCGCCAGGGAAATGGGATTCAGGTCGCCCACATTTTTATCATGCTTTACAAAAGTCCGCCGCAGTTTCGGATCGCGGATGATGACATTAGAAAACATGAGCCCTGCCAGATTAAACGTCTTGCTGGCCGACATACAGGTAATGAGTTTCGGGTAGGTATCCATGATTTTTGCCATGGGAATATGGCGGACTCCGCTGCGAAGGAGGTCGCAGTGGATTTCGTCACTGATGATCCATAAATCATTGGCTTCTACGATGTCGGCGACTCGCTTCAATTCATCAGCTGTCCATACGCGGCCCGTCGGATTGTGCGGGTTGCACCAGATGACCAATTTCATCTTAGGATCTGCCGCTTTTCGGGCAAAATCATCAAAATCGATGGTATAGGTATCGTCTTCATCCCGGCGAAGGGACGAGCAGACGTATTCTTTACCGGAGTATTCCGCCGCATGCTGAAAGAATCCGTACGAAGGCGTCGTCATAAGGACTTTCTCATCGTCTTTAACAAGATCTTCGACGAATTGATATAGAGCCGGTATGATCCCCGAAGAAAAGGTCAGCTCTTCTTTAGGAAATTCCCAGTCATACATCTTTTGGCACCAGCCGGAAAAGATTTTATAATACGAATCATCACAGAGCACGGTATAACCGAAGATGCGCCGATCGATGCGGTCTTTCATAGCCTGGCACACTTCCGGCGGGGCTGCAAATTCCATATCGGCCACCCACATGCGGATAAATTCTTCGTCTTTAAACGGAAATTTCTTTTTCCCGGCAAAATCCTTGAAAATATAGCCTCTGAATCCGTCGGTATTTAAGGCATTCGTACCTCGCCGATCGATGATTTCATCAAAATCGTATATCATGAACGAGTCCCTTCTTTCCTCACAACATCAACAAGAACAGGTTGCCCTGCCGTAACTGCTTGATGGAGCAAAGTATAGCAAAGTATCGGTTTATCGTCAAAAGCGTATTTTTCTACTGATACGATATTTTTCACGTCTTTTGTTTCATCTAAGTAGACTTTAAAGGTAAATTAACGTATACTTAGCCTATATGATGAAAAACATCGGTTTGGTATATTTTAATGAAACGGATGATGGATATGTCACTCATTTCCCAAGAAATAGGAAAAAAATCAGGCTCTACCGGAAGCGCAGCCATTGGACGATTGAAGAATTAGCCGTTCACATCTATAAGAGCAAGGCCACGGTATCAAAATATGAACGCGGTGAAATTGCGATCGATATCGAGACCCTCTATGACATTGCCGAAGCCCTTCGGGTTTCTATCGATGACTTGCTGTATCGGGATGCACAGAAGGCGCCGACCGCCTTTTGGGAAGACGTGCCGACCTTCTTCAAACATGTGTCCCGCCTCTTTTATTATTACTATGACGGGCGCAGCAACGACGTCGCCCTCAGTGTCATCGACATCTTATCCCGCCGGCCCGACGGCAGCTTCGCCATCGCCATGTATATGAACTGTGAGAACCCTGAACAGTATCAGAACTGCGAAAACACCTATACCGGCTATATGAAGCATTATGACTCCATCACCAATCTGGTCATGGAGCACACCACGTCACCTATGGAGCTCTATATGATCAACATCTTAGCTCCCTTCCTCGATGCGCCTCATAAATGGGCGATGGGAAAAGGCATCTCTTTTCGCCCCTTCATGCCCGTTGCCACTAAATTATGGATCAGCAAAAAGCCGGAAAAAATAACGAAGGACTTCGCCGATACACTGCGCATTTCAAAAGAAGATATCCGCCTCCTCAAACTGTACAACGCCTTCGTCGTCACGGGCTGACAGCCCATTTCGCACCGTCACCCCTTTCTTCGTTTGGTCATAAAATTGAATACATTTTCCATAAAAAAAGGCCCTGCACTATTCCGAATGCAGGGCCTTTATGTAAGCGGTTGTTATCTCATACTATATACTATTTCTATACGTGTTTCAAAAGGAGGAGAGTTTGGTTAGGAAACCCTTTGATTATCTGAGGATGGCACCAGAGATGATCATCTGCTGTACCTGGTTAGTACCTTCATAAATCTGGGTGATCTTAGCATCACGCATGTAGCGTTCAGCCGGATATTCACGAGTGAAGCCGTAGCCGCCGAAAACCTGAACAGCGTCGGTGGTTACCTGCATAGCGACATCAGAAGCGTACTTCTTAGCGATAGCAGCATCGACAGAGTAGGATTTAACGTCGGGCTGAGCCATCTTCCAAGCAGCCTGATATACAGCAAGGCGAGCCGTTTCAATCTTGAGTTTCATATCGGCGAGCATGAAGCTGATAGCCTGGAACTTACCGATCGGTTTGCCGAACTGGGTACGTTCTTTTGCATACTGGAGAGCTGCATTGTATGCGCCTTCAGCGATGCCGAGAGCCTGAGCGCCGACACCGATACGGCCGCCGTCGAGGGTCATCATAGCGATCTTGAAACCTTCTCCTTCTTTACCGAGGAGGTTTTCAGCCGGGATTCTTACGTTCTGGAATACGAGTTCACGCTGTACAGAAGCGCGGATACCCATTTTAACTTCTTTCTTGCCGTAGGTGAAGCCTTCCATGCCTTTTTCAACGATGAAAGCGCTCATGCCTTTAGCGCCCTTCGATTTGTCCGTCGAAGCGAAGACAACGGTGATATCGGCTTCGCCGCCGTTGGTGTTGAAGACTTTAGAACCGGTCAGGGTGTAGCTGCCGTCTTCGTTCTTAACAGCCGAGGTGGAACCGTTCAAAGCATCGGTACCGGCATTCGGTTCGGTAAGACCGAAAGCGCCGAGTTTCGTGCCTTCTGCCAAGGGTTTGAGGAATTTGGCTTTCTGTTCAGCCGTGCCAAATTTCCAGATCGGCCAGGAGCAGAGCATGGTATGTACTTCGAAGCTGAGGGCAATGGAGGGGTCGACTTTAGCGACTTCTTCGCAGGCTACAACGAGGCTGAGGAAGTCGGCGCCAACGCCGCCATTTTCTTCTTCCCAAGGAATACCGAGAAGGCCGAGAGTGCCCATTTCATCGAGGATAGCGCGGTCAAAAACTTCTTTTTCATCGCGGTCTTTTACAGTAGGAGCTAATTTTTTTTCAGCAAAATCTTTTGCGAGATTGGCAATATCTTGCTGTAATTCAGAAAGTTTAAAATCCATGATTGAATTTCCTCCTAAAAGATTATGTGTATATCTTTATATTTAAAAACGGCGAGGCCGTCTTTAAAGCATCATTGATAGCCCAAAGCCCGCTTGAAACGGGCTTCAAGCTATGCAGCCTGCCAGGGACGACAGGTGTATGTTATGTGGCCGGCTCCTCACGGGGTCCCGCCCAAGTGAAACCAAAAGGCTTAGAGAATTTCCGAGAAGGCCTGGATACGCGTACGGAGCTGTTCCAAGGACGGCGATTCGATATCGAGGTCGAGGACGGTGTAGCGGACGCCGGCAGCTTCGAATTCCGGTTTGTAAATCGGATAGTCAAATTCTTCAGGATCGCAGAAACGCATCATGCAGACGACGACGGCGTCGGCATTGTATTTCTTGGTCATGTCGATGAGCATCTGTCCACGCGGTTTGTCCGGGTTCAGTGCCAGGGGGCAGCCGTCGAAGTCCTGCCACTGCTGGGCAAGCTGTTCCAAAGGATCGATACCGGACGGTACATCCGTGCGGAACTGACGGGATTCCTGAGCCAGGTCATCGGCGACGACGGCGATGTTGAATTCGCTGAAGATATCGAGGAATTCATCCGGTTCGGCCATGATGCCCGAAAGGACGACTTTCTTACCATTCCACGGCTGTACCGGTTCTTTTTTGACAGCGTCGATGAGCTGACGAACCAGGGCCGTGTGTTCAGCTTTGTCCATGAACCAACGAGCTTTGATGACGTCGTGACGTTTTACCGGCGTGAAGATCTGCGGGTACTGAGCAGCGAGGTCGCAGAATTCGCGCATGGTGCGGCGGTTTTCATTGTATACGTTGATAGCTTCCTGGATGGCAAGGTCGGAAATCTTGACGCCGAGGATGCGTTCCAATTCAGAGCGGACGTGTTCGTATTCGGCTTTGAGGAAGTCGACAGCCGGGCGGATCTTACGGTTCTGAGGATGGGTAAAGACGATGACCGGAGCCTTGCCGTGCCATTTCTGGCTCATGCAGCGAAGGGTATCGCAGGGAACGGAAAAGATGACGGCGTCGAGGCAGTCATAGGTACCGTTGAGCTGGAGTTCCATATCGGCCTGCATCAAAGAACAAGCAAAGGGAGGCAGATAGGTACGAGCGGCTGCGATCTGCGGCTTCTGGGCACCGAACATGCCTACAGGGAGACAGCCGGCAGCGTATACGATTTCTTCCGGAGCATAGTAAGGCATCATGCCGACCAGGCGTTTGCCCTGGCTTTTATAGTTTAAAACCGTCTTTTGAGGATGGTTGGATACTTCTTGAAATTTGCTGATAAGTTCATCAATCTGACTCATTAGTGATTTCCTCCTTCACTGGCTTTTTTGTCTGCCATCATTTCGGTCAAAGCTTCGACACGGGTATCGAACTGAGCTTCTGAGAAGTTGCGGGCATCGGTCTGGTCACCGTCAAAGATGACGTACGGTACGCCGAGGTTCTTCTGAACGCGCTGGCCGCCTTCGTTGTTGAGGAGGCTCATGTTCTTGCAGGAACGGTTCTGATGCATGATCAGGCCGTCGCAGTTGCCGTCGCGGACGACTTTTTCAAGAACGGCACCACGCTGTTCGAGGCAGCAGTTGATGTACGTGCGGGAATAAGCTTCTGCCATGGATTCGAGGTTGCCCGGTTCGTAAGAAACGTCCCACATGCCAGGATAAGCCGAACCGGTCATGAGAGCGCCCTGGCCCTTCAGTTCTTTAAAGGTGTGGCCGAGAGCGATCCAAACGGCAATGCCTTCCCAGGTAACACGGGATTTTTCATTGTCGCCGAAAGCCCATTTCTTGTTGGCAACTTTTTCATCCAATTCTTTGAGGAATTTGTTGAACGTGATTTCAGAGTAGTTTAAGGAACGAGCGGCAACGGCGAGGCCCATGTAGTTGAAGAGGTCAAAGCCGTTGAGCGGCGACGGTTTATATTTGAAGTAGGTTGCGATTTTATTCCAGGCAGCGATGGAGCGCTGAGTCTGTTTCTGAACTTCAAAGAATTTTTCATAGTCAAAGGGACGGCCGCAGAGTTCTTCGAGCTGAGAAATAGCATGTTTGAATTCGCCGACGATGTACTGTTTTGCGTGTTTCGTAACCGGGAATTCATGGTTGAACGGTACGTCGATGTTGATGAGAGGAACGTTCAGTTCTTTAGCCAGGTTTTCATACCATTTGAGGAGGGTATTGCAAATATTGTTGCAGGTGAGGACGACGTCCGGAAGGGGAATGGGAGAAGCCGGCGAATTTTTCAAAGCTTCCGGCGTTTTACCCGTAAGGGCTTCCTGTTTGATGAGTTCCATGTAGCCCATGTTGACCCGGCAGTAGGAACAGATATCCTGGTTATAGCCTTTGTTTTCAGCAACTTCGAGCATAGCCGGAGCGCCGTGACGGGCACCGATGCCGGCAGCGTGGGTTTCCGGATATACGATGGCAATATCCATAGCCGTGCAAAATTCCGGAGGTGCTACCGAAGCGGACCAGCAAACGAGGCGGCCTTCTTTTTAGCTTTGCGTGCGTCTTCATCGACTTTCGGCAAGAAGTAACCAAGGGCGTCCTTGGCGCTCATGCTTTCAATATCTACTGTTTTTTCTTCACTCATGATTCTGTTCTCTCCTTTGACTTATTTCTTGATTTTATCATAAGCAATCAGAGCGGCTCCCAAGGCGCCAACGGCCTGAGGATGAAGGGCTACTCTGACAGGGATACCTAATTCTTTCGATACGGCATCTACGACACCGGGGTCGCGGGAACCGCCGCCGGTCATGGTCAGGTCGCTGCCGACACCGACGCGGCGCACGAGGGCGCAGGCCTTAGCGGCAATGGACTGATGGACACCGGCTACGATGTCTTCTTTCGGGATGTTCTTCGACAAAAGGGAAATGACTTCCGATTCGGCAAAGACCGTGCAGGTACTGCTGACAGCGGCAGGATGCTTCGATTTGAAGTACCAGTCCCCCATTTCAGACATGGGGATTTCCAGTACCTTGGACATGCCGTCGAGGAAACGGCCCGTACCGGCAGCGCACTTGTCGTTCATGGCGAACTGCATGACCAGGCCCTGACTGTTGAGCTTAATCGACTTGACGTCCTGGCCGCCGATATCGAGGATGGTCGTCGTGCCCGGGCATTCAAAGAGGGCACCTTTCGCATGGCAGGTAATTTCGCTGACTTCGCCTTTGGCGCAGTCGACATTAAAGCGGCCGTAGCCGGTGGCGATAATATTCGCCATATCTTCTATCTTTAAGTTCGTCTTTTCAAAGACTTCGTCCAAGACCCGTTCCGGACCGGATGAACCGGTACCGATTTCAACGACGGCCTGGGCAATGATTTTCTTACCGTCTTCCAAAATGACGGCTTTCGAAGAAGACGAACCAACATCGATTCCGAGAGTATACATGATGGTCACCTTTTTTCACAAAAATCAATTCTGAAACGGATTGGGATTGCTGCGATTAATGGGCGCAACGGTTTGGACGTATTCGACGAGGATGCCGGCGTCCGTGCTGGGACGGCGGAAGTTGACAACGATGTCGTCTGTGCCTTGAACGGCTTTCTTTTCCTAGCATGCAGCCCGGCTGCTGGCCTTCCATGATCTGCCGTACCTTTTCGTACGTCGTCGACTTCAAAGGCGATGTGGGCAATGCCGCCCTTGCCGTGATTGAAGTCCTTCAAGACGCCTTCGCGAGGAATGATGAATTCAATGGGCGTGCTGTTTTTATCTTTCTTGGTAAAGATGAGGTCGGCATGGTAGGCGTCGACGAAGCCGGAATAGTCGACTTCAAGGCCGTTGGTTTCTATGAAATCATGAGCCTTTTCCAAAGTCGGCAGGACGATGCCAATATGGTGAAGACGCATGGGGTG
>ENA-OQJP01000076-OQJP01000076.1-human-gut-metagenome-genome-assembly--contig:-NODE-76-length-42842-cov-7.442748_pt1 | contig 42842 bp, 43 predicted proteins | sample MGYA00242611_ERZ504778 | MGnify/ENA primary metagenome ERZ504778 (study PRJEB26092, sample SAMD00036349) | human gut metagenome | host: Homo sapiens | study: EMG produced TPA metagenomics assembly of...
GCTTCACTCCCATCGGCCCCTGCATCGTCACGGCGGACGAGTTCGACACCTACCCGCCCAAGCTCCCCATCCGGTGCTTCGTCAACGGCGAAAAGCGGCAGGACTCCAACACCGGCCTGCAGATCTTCGACATTGACCATGTCATTGCCGAGCTTTCGCAGGGCATGACCCTCAAGGCCGGCACCATCATCGCCACCGGCACCCCGGCGGGCGTCGGCATGGGCATGGAACCGCCCTGCTTCCTCAAACCGGGCGACGAAGTTCGCTGCGAGATCGAGGGCATCGGCACCCTGACGAACACCGTCCGCTGAGCAAATCTTATTCCGTTCTGTATTATTTCGTTCGATTTCTACTTATTCGATGCATTTTCGTTTGAATTGCTCTTTTGTTCATGAACAATTCATATTAAATTCATATTTCGTTCATGCATCTTCGGTATATGTATGGCATCAAAGGCGCGGTGCGCGCCGAAAACCCCTGACAGCACACTCCATATCGCCGCTCTCCCGGGCGGCTGAGGAAAGGAATCGGAAGAATATGAAAATTGGTTTTTGGGAACTCGTGGTCATCGTGGTCATCGCGTTCGTCTTCATCGGCCCCGACCAGCTGCCCGTCTACGCAAAGAAGCTGGGCAAGATGCTGCGCGAGCTGAAGAAGTACACCGGCGCTGCCTCCGAGGAGATCCAGAAGAATGTCGTGGAGCCTCTGAACGAGATCCAGGCCCCCCTCAAGGAAGCCGTTGCCCCCCTGACCGACATCAAGAAGGACATCGACAACAGCGTGAAGGACGTCACCAAGAGCTTCACCGGCATCGGCAAGACCAGCAAGGAAGAGGCCGCCAAGGCCGAGCAGGCTGAGGAAGTCACCGAGCTGGAAGAAGTCGAGGAGCTGCCCGAGGAGACCCCTGCCGAGGCGCCCGCAGCCGAAGCTCCCAAGGCAGAGCAGACCCCTGCTGTTGAGCCTGTGAAGGCCGAGGAAAAGACCGACGCCCCCGCAGAGGCAGCACCCGTGGCCGAAGAAGCCGTCCCCGCTGCCGAAGCCGCACCTGCCGAAGAGGCAAAGGCTTAAGAAGCCGTTTTCATAAGCATTGCACACCGCCCGAACGGCCTTTTTGCTCGCATACTGCGTTGCTTTCCCTTGCAATCCGTCAGGATTGCTGCGGAAAATCGCCTTGTCTGCGGGCAAAAATCCTCGCCGTTCGGCGCACCCTGCTTACGAAAACAGCTTCTAATCCCCCCACCGATGCACCCGCGCCCGCGGTTGCCTTATACATTGTAATCAGCCCGCCTCGCGGCGCGGCAAAGTAAAAAGGAGATCATTATTATGCGTATTGGTACTAACGAGCTGCTTATCATCCTGGTCGTCGTCCTGCTCATCTTTGGACCCAAGAACCTGCCGAAGCTGGGCAAGATGTTCGGCAAGACCATGAACAACTTCAAGAAGGGCATGGAGGAGTCCGAAGAGGAGGACGCGACCACTGCCAAGGCCGAGACCCAGACTGAGAAGAAGGACGACGAGGAGTAATCTGTGGCTACGAACGTAAAGCGCAAAAAGAAAGCCGAAGTCATGCCTGACGACGGCAACATGACGCTGACGGGCCACCTGAAAGAGCTGCGCAACCGGCTGATCGTCTGCGCCGTGGTGTTCGTGGCAGCGGTCGTGGTCACGCTGGCTTACGCCGACCGCCTCATCGACCTGCTGACCGCCATGGGCCAGGGTTTCTACACCTTCGTGTCCATCGCCCCGCAGGAAAAGCTGATGCAGTATTTCCGCGTCTCCCTGCTGGCGGCTCTGGTGGTCACGGTGCCTGTGGCCCTGTACCAGATCTACGCCTTTGCAAAGCCGGGCCTGAAAAAGAGCGAGACGTTCTTCCTCAAGCTGGTCATCCTGCTGGGTCTGGCCCTCTTTGTGGTGGGCGTGCTGTTTGCCTACAAGCTCATGATGCCCTTCATGCTCCAGTTCCTCAGCACCGGCATCGAGGGCGCCGACTACATCCAGACCACCACCAGTATCGAGAGCTATGTCAGCCTCTGCCTGACCATGTTCATCATCTTTGGCTGTGTGTTTGAGATGCCTCTGGTCACCATCATCCTCTCCAAGATGGGCATCGCCAACCCCGAGATCATGAAAAAGGCCCGGGGCGTTGCCATCGTGCTCATCTTCTTCATCGCAGCTGTCGTCACCCCGCCGGACATCGTGTCCCAGTGCATGGTGGCTATCCCCATGGTGCTGCTCTACTTCATCAGCATCTTCCTGAGCGGCATCTTCTACAAGCCCCGCTCTGAAGACGGCGATGACGAAGAGGAAGAGGAAAACGAGGACTAAGGCTTCCGTCATCTGTCATTGCGCACCCCGCTTTTGCGGGGTGCGCTTTTTTTGCGGCCTGTTTTATGCCATTCTGCCAAAAAAGCGGTGTTATTTCTGTCTGATTGCATAAAAACCGACCCGCCCCCTGCTCTTTTGGCCCGGAGTATGTTATACTGATGTCAAATGATAACCGGCGGGCGACCGCCGCAGAAAAAAGGGGTAAATGAGTCATGAAAGAATACGCATTCGGCATCGACCTCGGCGGCACCACGGCCAAGGTCGGCCTGTTCACCACCTCGGGCGCTCTGCTGGAAAAGTGGGAAGTCCCCACCGACACCTCCAACGCCGGTGAGCACATCCTCGAGAATCTGGCCGACGCCATCCACGCCAAGATGGCCGAGAAGGAGATCACCTCCGAGCAGGTGGAGGGCGTCGGCATCGGCGTCCCCGGCCCCGTGCTGGACAGCCGCGTCGTCCCCATCATCTGCGCCAACCTTGGCGGCTGGGGCGAGCGGAACGTCTCGGCCCAGCTGTCCGGCCTGCTGGACGGCATGAAGGTGCTGGTGGGCAACGACGCCAACGTCGCCGCTCTGGGTGAGATCTGGATGGGTACGGCCAAGGGCTGCCGCAGCGCAGTCATGGTCACGCTGGGCACCGGCGTCGGCGGCGGCGTCATCGTCAACGGCAAGGTCATCGACGGCACACACGGTGCCGGCGGCGAGATCGGCCACATCACCGTCAACCGTCACGAGACGGCCGCCTGCGGCTGCGGCAAGCACGGCTGCCTCGAGCAGTATTCCAGCGCCACCGGCGTCGTCCGCTGCATGAAGAAGCTGCTGGACGAGAACCCCGACGCAGACTGCGTCCTGCGCGGCAAGGATTTTGAGGCCAAGGACGTCTTTGATGCCGCCCGCAGCGGCGACGCCCTCGCTGCCCGCGAGGTGGACAAGATGACCGACACCCTCGGCATGGCTCTGGCCTCCATTGCCAGCACCACCGACCCCGAGATGTTCCTCATCGGCGGCGGTGTGGCCCGCGCAGGCGACGTCCTCTTCGACCCGCTGGTGGAGCACTTCAAGACCTACGCCTTCAAGTCCTGCCGCGAGACGCCCATCAAGGCCGCAAGCCTCGGCAACGACGCCGGTATTTACGGCGCCGTGCGGCTCATTGTCGGAGAATAAGAGAGAGTATAACAAAGAGCACTGCCGGCGGCAGTGCCTCTTTTGTTATACTTGTTCTTTTTACAACGTATCTTCCCCGGGCAGCTGATTCCACAGGCGGTAGTAGACGCCCCTTTTCGCCAGCAGCTCGTCGTGGGTGCCCGGACTCCTCGACACCCTCTGCGCCCAGCACAAGGATCCTATCGTAATCCTTGATGGTGGTCAGACGATGGGCGATGGTCAGGGTCGTGCGGCCATGGGCCAGCTTTTCGAGGCTCTGGCCCACCAGAATTTCGCTCTCGTTGTCGAGGGCGCTGGTGGCCTCGTCCAGAATGAGGATGGGCGGGTTCTTCAGGAAGACCCGCGCGATCGCAATGCGCTGCTTCTGACCGCCCGAGAGCTTGACGCCCCGCTCACCCACATAGGTATCGAAACCGTCCTTCAAGGCGCTGATAAAGCGCTCTGCGCCCGCCAGACGGGCCGCCTCGATAATTTCCTCCCGGGTCGCGCCGGGCTTGCCGTAGGCGATGTTATCCGCCACCGAACCGCTGAACAGGTAGACGTCCTGCTGGACGATGCCGATGTCCTCCCGCAGGCTCTTGAGGGTGACGTGCTGGATGTCCTGCCCGTCGATGAGGATGCGGCCTCCCGTCACCTCGTAGAAGCGGGGGATGAGGTTGCAGAGCGTCGTCTTGCCGCCGCCGGACGGGCCGACCAGCGCCAGACGCTCACCGGCCTTGATGTCAAGGCTGACATGGTGGAGCACCTTGTTGTGGTCGTCGGGATACTCGAAGCTGACGTCCTCGAAGCGGATGGCGCCCGGGCCGGGCTGCAGAGGCTTTGCGTCCTCGGCATCCTGGATGGTCACGGGGGTGTCCATGATCTCCGCAAAGCGCTCGATGCCGGTCATGCCGCGCTGGAACTGCTCGGCGAACTCGACGATGCGGCGGATGGTGGCGATGAGGGTGGTGACGTAGAGCATATAAGCCACCAGGTCACCGGCGGTTATCTTGCCGTACACCAGCGACAGACCGCCCGCAAGGATGACCACCAGATACATCAGGCCGTCGAAGAGGCGGGTGGAGGTGTTGAACGCAGCCATGGCGTAGTAGCCCAGCGTCTTGATGTGCTCGAAATCCTTGTTGCCCCTGGCGAATTTCTCGCGCTCTTCGTCCTCGGCGGCGAAGGCCTTCACCACGCCCTGACCCAGCAGGCTGTCCTCGATGGTGGCATTCAGCTCACCGATCTGGACGCGCTGCTGGCGGAACCGGGCGCGCAGGCGCTGGTTCAGCTTGACGGACACGACGCCCATCAGCGGCACGCAGGCGAACACGGCCAGCGTCAGCGGCACACTGGCCTGACACAGGATGAGGAAGGACGCCAGGATCTTGATGCCCGCGATGAAAAATTCCTCGGGGCAGTGGTGGGCGAACTCGGTCACGTCGAACAGGTCGTTGGTGATGCGGCCCATGATGGTGCCGACCTTGGTGTTGTTGTAGTAGGTGTGGTCGAGCTTGAGCAGGTGGTCGAAGGCGTCCCGGCGCATGTCCGTCTCGATGTGGACGCCCATGATGTGGCCGATGCCCGACATGAAATACTGCGCAGCACCGTCGATGATGCGGAGCACGAAGTACACTGCCGCCAGCTTGAGCACGATGCCCGCCGTGAGGGTGATGCCCACGCCCATGGCGGAGTTGGTGATGGTGCTCATGATCTTGGGCAGGATGATGTCGCACAGGGTGGTCATCGCCGCACAGAACAGGTCGATGAACAGAGTCTTTTTGTATTTTGCCAGATAGGGCAGAAAGCGCCGGATGAGGGCGCCGCTGCCGGTGTGCCGCACTGCGGGGTCGTTGACTTTTTGCATGGTTCCTCCATTTTTCAAGCTGGCTTGCCCTCTCAGGCCGCTTATTTCTTACTATAATCCCTCTCGCCGTAGATGGCCGTCCCAATGCGCACGAGGGTCGCACCCTCGCGGATGGCGTTCTCAAAGTCGCCGCTCATGCCCATGGAGAGGGTCTCCATCTTCACGTTCTGATACCCCCGCTCCCCGGCCTGCACGAACAGCTTGTACACCTGGGCCAGATACCGGCGGTTCTGGGCGTCGTCGTCGTTGACGGGCGGAATGGCCATCAGACCCTTGACCCGGATGTGCTCTTCTGCGGCGGCAGCGTCCAGCAGGGGCCAGAGCTGTTCCGGCGAGACGCCCGACTTCGACTCCTCGCCGCCGATGTTCACTTCCAGCAGGACGTCCTGCACGATGCCGGCCTTGGCGGCTTCCTTTTCGATGGCGGCCAGCAGATGCTCGCTGTCCACGCTCTGGATGAGGCTTGCGCGGCCCAGCACCTTCTTGATTTTGTTGGTCTGCAAATGGCCGATGAAGTGGCTGGGCTTGCCGCAGTAAGCACCGGCGTCGTAGTTGGCGCAAAGCTCCTGCACATGGTTCTCGCCGAACACATCGATGGCAAGGGCCGCGCTGGCGGCGACGGTGTCCGCGGTGCGGGTCTTGCAGGCCGCGCAGAGCTGCACTTCGGCGGGGTCGCGGCCTGCTTCCCGGGCCGCTGCGGCCATCTTTTCGCGGATGGCCTCCACAGCCTCCCGCATCTCTTCCAGATTCTTTTCCGCCATAAAGCTCAGTCCTCCTCGGTATATTTTGCGCGCTCGCCGCCGATGAGCTTCGGGCGGGTGCGGGCGCAGAGAATGTTGGCCTCGCCGATCTTTGAAAGGCTCAGCCGCACCGGCACGGCCACCCGGCGCAGATGCATTCCGATGAGGGTGCCTCCGATGTCGATGCCTGCGTGGGCGCGGATCTCCTCCACCGCGATGGGGTCTTTGAACTGCTTCCAGCAGGTGGTGGCCCAGCTGCCGCCCGCATGGGGACGCGGCACGACGCAGACTTCCTCCCAGCCGTATTTCTCAGCGGCTTCCCGCTCCATAATGATGGCCCGGTTGAGGTGCTCACAGCACTGTGCGGCCAGCCAGATGCCGTTTTCGGCCAGCACCGGTGCGACGCCGGCGTAGACAGCCTGTGCAGCCTCAAGGCTCGAGTCCTTGCCGATGTGACCGCCGACGATCTCGCTGGACGAGCAGCCCACCACAAAGACGTCGCCCTTTTTCAGCTTTGCCTGGGCCAGCAGCTCCGTCACAGCCTGCCGCGCTTCGGTCTCGATTTGCTTTTTGAACTCTTCCGTCATAAAAAACACCTCGTTTTATACTCTTGCAGACAGCAGGCTGGCAGAGCCTGCCGCGCCGAAATACACTTTGCTTCCCGCCGGGCACACCGCCGTGCAGCCGTCCAGCTCTCTGCCCGAGAATGTCTGCTTCCAGCTTCCGTCGGCGGTGTCCACAGCCTCGGCGCAGGGGGCGTCCGCAGGCAGCTTGAACAGCTTCTTCTGGATGTTCTCACCGGCCCGCAGGGCGATGCCCCGCAGAAGGGTGCTGTCCGCGTGCTTTTCCAGCCAGCCGCTGCGGGTCCAGCGGTAGCTGATATAGAGCGTGCCGTCCTCGTCCAGCGCCAATGCGCCGGGGTATCCCGGCAGACCGGACACGAAGCTCCCGCAGTTCTTGCCGCCGGCGGTCAGCTCCCGGGCGTCGGCGTCCACACTCCAGACGCAGCGATTCCCGAGGTCGGAGACGTACAGCGTTCGGCCATCCTCCGAGAGGGCCAGACCAGCCGCACCGGCCACGCCGCCCAGCACCTGTTCCACCGTCCGGGCCGACGGGTCATACACATAGACGCAGCCCGTGCCGGTGTGGGCGATGAGCTCGGTGCGGAGAGCGCTTTCCAGCCCGTTTTTCGCAGCGGCTTCGGTGGACACGGCGAAATAGACCTTCCCGTCCGGGCCGGTCTCCACCGCCGACAGCACACCCAGCGGTGCGCCGTCGATTTGGGTCACTACCTGTTCCACTGAGGTTCCCCAGCTGTCATGCCGGGCGCGGCAGAGCGCCCCGCCGGAGGGCGTCACCACCGTCAGCCACAAGTCGCCGTCGGCGTCGAAGGCAAAGCCGGTCAACTCGCCCTCCACCGACAGGATGGCCGCGGTGTGTCCGCCGTCGGTGCGGACAAGGTCGCTCTGACGCTTTTTCATGGCCGCACCGTTGTAGGCAGCAGCGTAGACAAGGCCGTCCCGGGTGCGGACGCAGTCCACGCCCAGATAGCCGCCCGGCTTCCAGCCGTCCTTGCTGTCGGCGGAGAGGGCCGTCTGCGCGGCACCGGTGTCCTGTCGCACATCCGGGGCGGTGTAGGCTTTCGGCGGCGTGTCGATGGGCCGCAGCAGCAGGCCGTACGCCAGCGCCGCCAGCATCAGCAGGGCAAAGATGTTGCTGGCCACCCGGAAGCGGGTCATCAGGGCTTCCCGCTCGATGGCGGCCTGTGCTTCCAGCTGGGCCTTCCGGCGGGCAGCGGCGGCAGACGTGCGCTGGGCGCGGCGGAGCCACCGGTCCACAAAGAGGGCCACGTTCGGCCCCACCGTGACGGATGCAATGAAGAGGAGCAGTACCAGCTCTACGAATCCAATGCGCATGAACAATTTTTCCTTTGTATTTGTCAGATTTCGGGGAAGTCTTTTATCATTGTAGTATAGCACACTTCGGCTTTTCTGCGCAAGATGAGGCCAAGCTTGACAGCCCCCGAAGCGGCCCTTTATAATCGGAGCAGACACGAAACGCACCCACTGGGATGTTTTCCCAAAAAATCTACTCAAACTTCACAAAAATTCCTAATTGATAGGGTATGATAGACTTAAACGCAGTATACAGTTCCGCCGGGCTGGCTCTGAGCAGCCTCCGGCGCTTGGGCGATAGAAGCTTTTAGGAGGAATGCCTTATGGCAAAAATTCTTATCGTTGACGACGAGCCCCGCATCCGGGAGCTCATCCGGGAGAATTTACAGTATTCGGGCTACACCTGCGAGGAGGCAGGGGATGGCTCCGCCGCCCTGTCGCTGCTCACCGGCGGCGGCTACGATCTGGTCATCCTCGATTTGATGATGCCCTTCATGGACGGCATGAGCTGCCTGCGGGAGATGCGCACCCGCCGCATCAACACCCCCGTCATCATCCTGACGGCCCGCGGCGAGGAGTACGACAAGCTGGCCGGCCTCGAGGGCGGCGCTGACGACTATGTGGTCAAGCCCTTCTCCCCCCGGGAGCTGGTGGCCCGTGTCAAGGCCGTGCTCAACCGCACCATGCCCCGCACCGAGGCTTCCGACAGCACCATGACCTTCGGGGAGCTGTCCATCGACACGGCCAGCCACACCGTCAAGGTGTCGGGCGAGGAAGTGAGCCTCACGCCCAAGGAGTTCGACCTGCTGGTCTTTCTGGCCTCCAACAAGGGCATCGCCCTCAGCCGCGAGAAGATCCTGCAGAAGGTGTGGAACTACGACTACTTCGGCGAGGACCGCACCGTGGACACCCACGTCAAGATGCTGCGCGGCCATCTGGGCAAGTGCCGCGGCTACATCGCCACTGTCTGGGGCATCGGCTACAAGTTCGACCCCGACGCGGCGCGTTAAGCGGAGGCTCTGCTCTTCATGCGGCAAACGAGCAAAACACGGCGCACCATCGGCATCCGGGGCCAGCTCATGGGCTTTCTGTGCTTCATCTGCCTCTTGCTGGTGGGGCTGTTCTGGTTTCTGAGCACCCAGCTGCTGGAACCCCTCTACACCACCCATATCCAGAAGCAGCTCACCGAGCAGGCTGATGCCATCGTGGCCCGGATGGACGAGGCCATCGGGAAGGGCGAGACCCTCTCCTACTGGGCCTTCGGCAGCCGGCTGTACGTCAACAGCACCTTCTTCAACGCGCTGCGGGACGACATCTTCGAGCTGGGCGGGATGAGCAGCTTCTGCATCGACATCTCCGACACCACCCTGCGGCAGATCTTCAAGGTGGATACCCTGCCCTACTGCAACCTTCACCGCACCCGCCCCACCGACACTGCCGACGAGCAGACCGCCTACACCACGGCCCGCGCCATGCGGCAGCTCTGCCGGGAGAGCGGCGGCACAGTGGTGCGGAAGATCAACCCGCCCACGCCCTCCGGCTCGGTCCAGCTGATGGTGGGCCGGATGACCTCCGACGGAAACTATACCGTCCTTGTCACCACCAGCCTGATGCATGTGGCCGAGGCCGGCAAGGTGCTCAGCACCGTCCTGCCGCTGGCTGCGGCCCTCATTTTCGCCTTCTCGATGTCGGCGGCATGGCTGTTCAGCGAGTGGTTCACAAAGCCTCTGCGGGCTCTCTCCGGGGCTGCACGGCAGGTGGCGCAGGGCAACTACGCCGTCCATGTGGACTCGGTGCGGAACGACGAGCTGGGCGACCTGGCCCAGGAGTTCAACCACATGGCAAAAGAGGTCCAGCACGCCTCCCAGATGCAGCGCGACCTGCTGGCCAACGTCTCCCACGACCTGCGCACCCCGCTCACCCTCATCAAGGGCTATGCCGAGACGGTGCGCGATCTGACCGGCGACGACAAGAAGCACCGCGACGAGCAGATGAACATCATCGTGGACGAGACTGACCGCCTGACGGCCCTTGTTTCCAGCGTCATGGAGCTGAGCAAGGTCACGAGCGGCGCACTCAAGTGCGAGAAGGTCCACTTCGACATGGGCCAGCTCTGCGACGAGGTGAGCGAGCGTTACGACGCCGTCTGCGCCCAGAACGGCTGGCAGCTCAAGCTGGAGATCCCTGACGAAGAGCTTCCGGTCTGTGCCGACCCCGACATGATGCAGCGCGCTCTGCATAACCTTTTGGGCAACGCCATGCACCACATCGGCGAAGACGGCATCTTCGTGCTGCGGGCGCTGCGCTGCCCCGAGGGCGTCCGGGTGGAGGTGGAAGACCACGGCCCCGGCATCTCCGCCGAGGACCTGCCCTATATCTTCGACCGCTACTACCGCTCCCGCTCCGACGCGGGCAAGCAGGGGACCGGCCTCGGCCTCTCCATCACCAAAGCCATCTTCCAGCAGCACGGTTTCCGCTTCGGCGTCCACAGCACTGTGGGCAAAGGCACCGTGTTCTGGTTCATCATGACCGATACCGAGGAAGTTTCCTCATAAAAAGGCGGGTCACAGTCCCAACGGACTGCGACCCGCCTTTTTGCTATTTTTCCGGCAGTACACCACTACCCTCGCTTTTCCGCCGGGGGTGCAGGTGTAGAGCACGAGGGGACAGCCGCCCTCCCGCAGGGCTTCGGGTTCTTCGGGCGAGACCTGCGCAGTCCGCTCCACAGTGTACACTGCCTCAGCGCCGTCCTGTGAAGTGAAACGCACCTCGTCGCCTTCCGAAAGGCTGCTCAGCCGCCCGAAGTGCGATTTGTAGTTGTGGGCCGCGATGACAAGGTCTCCGCCCGCCGTACTGCCGCATTGACGGCAGGGCGAGACCTTGAGGTTCGCCTTGCTCCACTCGGTCTGCACCGGCAGCTCCAAGCCCAGAGCGGGGATGGTCAGTACCCCCAGATACTCCCGCTCGACGCTTGACGCCGGGGGTTCCGAAGCCGGTTCCGGCCCGGACTCTGCATCTTCCGTGGGCAGGCTTTCCGCGCTGTCTGCGGGCCGTTCTGTCTCCGGCACTGCCGCGATGCTCTGGCTCTGGCGCAGCTGGCTCACCGCCGAAGCGGCCTGAGCGCCTGCCCTCGCATCCTCGAGCCGGTCGTAGACGTAGAGGCAGACCGCTGCCAGCACCAAGGCACTGCCCAGCATCAGGCAGAGCCGCTCCGGCACCCGCCTACGCATTGTGTCTGCGCTTTCGGTTCAGCCAGAGGCCCACCGCCACGAGGGCGATGCCCCCGCCTGCCAGCACCGGCACGGGCCAGAGCAGCTGGCCGGTCTGGATGAGGGTCCCCACCGGTTCCGGCTCCGCAGCCGGGATGACTTTATCCGGCATCTCTGCCGAGGGTGTCGGCGGGCGGATGACCGTGATCTCGCCCGGCTGCTCCACCGGCTTCGGGGTCGGCGTCGGCTTATCCGGCACATAGGGCGGCGTCACCGGCGGGGGAAGGGGGTCGGTGCTGCGGTAGCTGTTCTTGAAGAGCAGTTCCGTCTTTGCCCCGTCGTCCCCATCCCGCCGGACGGACACGTGTCCTTTCAACTCACCGTCGGTGTCCCACGCCACCATGACTTTCAGGTAAAAGACGGTGTCGTCGTAGTCGGCCCGTTTCCGTCCGCCCGCGTCCTGAGTGACCGTATACTCGTATATGCCGGGCGCGGTGTAGACGATGGCATCAAACGTCTTCGTCAGGGTCTTGTCGTCGGCGGCGCGGCAGTCCCGGGCCGGAAAATCCAGCTCAGCCTCGTCGTCACAGCCTTCCGGCATCGGCGCGCCGTCCAACGCGGTCAGCCGCACCGTCAGCGTCTCGTCAGCTGCCTCTCCGGTGCAGCGGACGGACGCCTCCAGTTCCAGCTCCGCCCGCTGGTCTGCGGCCAGGGCGGGCAGGGCAGCGCTTACCGCAAGCGCTGCTGCCAGCAGGGCCGCCGCCATTTTCGGGAGCCTTCTCATGATAAGCTCTCCTCCTTTCCGTTTTGCAGGTCTGACATTGGTTCCATCCGGGCCAGCACCACCGTCCGCGCGTCGGTGTACTCCCCCGAGCAGGTAGCCATCGCCAGGAACTGCGCTCCTTCCGGCTCCTCTTCCAGCGCACGGAGGGCCTGTGCATCCATCTGAAGGGCATTCTCCTCCACAAAGGGGAGCAGCCCGCCCGCATCCGAGCGCCACTTGCCCGGGGCAAAGATGGCCTGTTCCGACGCAGGCACCACAAGGCAGGCCAGCACTTCCAGCCGATAGCTCCCGCCGGGCAGCGTCAGGGTGCCGGTGGTGTTCTGGCGGAAGAATGCTCCGTCCTTGTATTTGTCGAGGTCGCCGAACATCCGCCCGTTCTCCATATGGTGGCCGTAGAGCAGGGAATACCGCCCGCTGAAGTCCGCGTCGCAGTCAACATCCAGAAAGATGCTGCCCGCCAGCGCAAAGCTGCCGTAGACGTCGGTGTTCAGATAGGTGAAATTGCTCTCGCCCTGCACCACCGGGTAGTCGATGGCCGTGCCGTCCAGCGTCAGCCACCCGCAGACATCGGGGTTGATGTCCCGCAGCTGGCCGAAGGAGAGGCTGTTGTCCTCCTGCGGCTGGGGCTTGAAGGCCAACAGCCCGGCCTGCACATTGTCGGCAGCGGCGTACACCCGGCTGTTGTCCCACAGCGCATAGCCCGACCAGACCACCGCCAGCAGCACCAGCAGGGCCGTCACCCCGTCCAGCAGGCCGTTCGCCGCCCGCAGGGCCATCTTCTGCCACCGAATGTTCCTCACCTCCCTTGCCTTATTTCCTCCGCGCTTACTTCTGATGGCGGCGGCGCAGGGTCAGCAGCAGCCCGATGCCCGCAGCACCCGTCAGGGTGAAGAGATAGGGTGCGCTGTCCAGCACCACACCGGCATCCACGGTGCCGCCCTTGGTGTTGGTGAAGTTCGCCTGCTCGACCGCCCCATCCACTTCGCCCTCGGTTCCGGTCTCCGTCGTCACATAGTCTGCGACCGGCGTCTCCGACACCTTGTACTCGACGCCGTAGGGCAGGTTCTCGATGTGGATGGTGTCGCCGTCTTTCAGATAGAAGGTCGCTTCCGTCGTCTCGCCGGGCTTGATCTCGATCGAGGCGGGGTTCGCGTCATAGCTGCCGCCGGTGATGGCGTAGCTGTCCTGATAGGTCTTGCCCTCCTCGCCGGTCAGCTGCACCCTGAACTCGAAGTATTTGTCCTTATTGCCCATGATGCCCTCGACGTCCTTGTGGACTTCCAGCTCACCGGCAGAGTAGAGGTTGTCGAAGTCGTCCCTCTTGCCCTCGCCGGTGGATTCCGGGTCCTCGGTGTGGACAGCGGCAATGCGGAGCTTGCCGTCCTGCTCGATGACCGTCACCCGCAGCAGGATGGCGTCGCCGTAGTAGGTCACGCCTGCGCTGTTGCCCGCCGCCTCATGGATGATGTAGGTGTAGACGCCCACGCTGTCGTACTCGGGCAGCTTGATCTCGATTTTCTTGGTCTTACTCGCACTGCCGGCTTCGCCCTGTGCGTAGGTCACGTCGCCGACGATCGGCTTATAATCTGCGGCGTCAATGCCCTCCGATGCGTCGGTCACGGTATCCGGGTCGATCGTAAACGTAAAGGTCTCTTCCGGGGAGATCGTACCCGTGTTGGCCAGCTCATAGTTTTTGGTGAGATACACCCGGGACATATCCTCATACGGAGGGCCTTGTGCTTGTGCCGCAAAGGCTGGCATGACGCTGACGCCCATGGCCAGAGAGATGGAAAGCACACCTGCGAGAAGCTTTTCTGCCTTGTTCTGTTTCATCCTGAAGTTCCTCCTATCTTGTCTTTTATGGTTTTTGGCAGCTCAGAGCCCCCGCCGCCGGATGAGGGTGATGACTTTTGCCTTGACCGCACTGCACTGCACCGGGCCGAAGTCACGGCTGTCCTCGGCCTGTGTGCGGCAGTCGCCCAGAATGAAGACGCTGTCCTCCGGCACAGCGTAGGGGTAGCTGAGCAGAGATTTGGGGTAGGTGGGGTAGAGGATGCCGCCGCCCTGCGCCGAGCCGTTGACCTCCACAACGCCGCTCTCGCTCAGGGTCACGATGTCCCCGCCCCGGGCCAGCACGCGGCCCACCCGCAGCCTTCCCGAGCGCTCATATACCACGACATCATTCTTGGCATAGTCTTTTTCCAGCCGGCTGCCCAGCACGAGGTCGCCGTCCTTCACGGCGGGAAACATCTCGCTGCCGGACGCCTGCGTCACCAGATACACCTGCGTCAGAAGGACCCAGAGCACGGCGGCGAACACCGCCAGCCGCACCGCCAGACTGCGCACTTCCCGCAGCAGGGGGCTTTTTCCGGCTTCGCCGGTCCAGACAGGTTCGCTTCCGGCGTCCCGGGCGGGGCCTCCGGGGCAAGCGCCTCGTTTGGTTCCTTCACTCATCTTCCTCCTTCTTTCTGTTTTTGCAGCCCAGAACGGCCACACCGGCATACAGCATCAGCGGCAGCCCGAAGAAGCCTGTCTCCACGCCGGTGTCCGGGTCTATATCGGCCAGAACGTAGTGGGCATAGAAATTGACGACGCCGTTTTCCAGCTCTTCGTCGGTGGGCTCATAGCCCTCTTCCCACTTGTCCTGCGATACCTTTTCCTTCGGGGCCGGCTCATCCGTCACCGAACCGGGGAGCTCTTTGTACCAGCCGTCGAAGACGTAGCGCACGCCGCCGATGTCGAGCTCTTTTTCAATGTCCGCCGTCGTCTCTTCCACCCGCTCGCCGCTCTGGTACTCGCGGCTTTCCCGGATGCTGTAGTCGTCCTCGCCCGGGGCGCGGACGTTGAACCGGGCCGTGAAGTTTTTCCTGCTCTTGACGCTGATGATGCAGTCGATGTGCTTATCCGGTTCTGTCCCGTTGCTGCGCGAGATCTTGTACGGCGTCACCACGATGCTCTCCAGATCTTCCTGCGTCAGCCCTTCGACGCCGGTAGCCTCTTCGATGGTGTCCTTATACTCGTCCCATATCTCATCGACGACCTCGTCCCAGTAGTCATCGCCCGGTTTCAGCGACCATGCGTCGCCCGTCGCGCCGCCCGGCCACGATACAACATAGTCTGACACATCTGTCAGGATGTTCCTGCCGTTATCTTCCCATGCCGCGCCGTAGGTCTTCACCTTACCGACCCACTTGCACTCGCTGTTGTCCGGCGCCCACTGGCTGGGGTCATTGCTGCCGGGCAGGCTGGTGGGGTCTTGAGCAGGAAGACCGCCGCCGATTCCTCCTGAGTCCGATCACCCCAGCCCGGTGCATCCTCATCCAGTTCGTCCGCAGGCAGGGCATTTTTGTCCCCGTCTACGCTGTCGTCGGCCAAGTCGGCATCCTCCTCAGGGGATCTGCCCTTTTCGGGCTGTTCTGCCTCATCCGGAGGCGTTTCCTCCTCGGCAACGGGCCGTTCTTCCCACAGCTCCGGCAGAACGGCGATGTCCTCCTCCTCGTCTAAAACGGGCTCCTCCTGCTGGGCCTCATCGTCGATGAAACAGGCGTAGAGGCTGCACTCGCTGTCCGCTTCCGGCCAGAGCGGTCCTTCATCCGGCACGAAGCGGACCGCCGCCCCTTCGTCGTCCCGGCTGTACCAGAAGCGGAAGCTCTTTCCCTCCACCTCCGGCTCTTCGGGCATCAGAAGCTCTTCGCCGCTGCCCACGGTCTGCTCCGCGTAGGGCAGGCCGCCGTCGGCCTCGTCCGACTCGCTGAGCCAGAAGAGATAGGTCCTCTCAAAATGCTCGTCCGCTTTGACGGCCCCGCTGTCCGGCGTCGGCGTCTCGTCGGGCAGCCCGATGTCATCCAGCCCGTCCACCACGACGGGGATGCCGCCTTCCGCGGGCAGGAGCACCGGCTCGTCTGTCCGGATGTCCTCTTCTTCGTCCCAGGCAGGCTCGTCCTCTATTTCCTCGTCCCATGTCTGGTCCGGCACGCTGTCCGTCCGCTCCGGCCCTTCGGCAAATGCGGGCAGCAGACAGCCGCACAGCAGCACCAGCACGATGCACAGTGCTGCGGCGCGCAGTGTCAGCCGCCTCCGTTCCAGTCGATTCCGCATACAACAGCCCTCCTTCATTCTCGCTCCCGGCGGGGATGCCGCCCTTTGCGTTATCAGGATACCGTTTACCGGACACGAAGGATGTCATTGCGTGCCAGCGCAAAAAATTTACGCATAAAAAACCGCCGCCGGGGTCTTTCGACTCCGGCAGCGGTCTGCTGTCTCCGAATTTTCGGTTTTCAGGTGCGGGTGGTGGCTTCCATGCAGTGCTCTGAGGGGGCGTAATATTCCATCAGCGCAATGTAATTCTCGCAGTGGTGGCAGAACGCCGCCCGGATGGCGTCGTCAGGCGCGCTCCTCATCGACACGAACATCAGGATGTACTTTGCAATGAGGCTCACAGCCTCGCTCTCGAGGCCATAGCAGAGGCCCACGGCCAGGATCGGCACGACGATCTGCTGCGCACGGATGGGGATATTCTCCGCATCGACCCGCTTGAGCACGGCACGGCTCATGGTGGATGCCGCCCAGACGGCGCGGGAGATCTTCCAGTAATCCATGTTCTTCAGATGGGTGAGGGTGCGCAGCCGCTGGATGACCTCGCCGTCGTCCAGAACTTTGTTCTGCGTGACCTCCTTCTCCGAGCGGATGAAGGCGCACTGTATCATGTCCATCAGGGCGGCTTCGTACTTCTCATGGTAGTTCTCGCGGGAGATGAAGTACTCCTCCATACGGAGCATGACTTCGTCCGTCTCTTTGTCGGTGGCCAGCCAGCTGAAGTCCAGCGGCGTCGGGCCGAAATCATTCTTGCCCATCTCGTTCAGGTCTTCCAGCTCTTCCTCGTTCCGGGTGGAGGGAAGGAAGCGGTCGTTGCCGTTCCGGTGGAAGCCCCACTCCTCGGGCAGAAGATGCGGCACGATGTCGCCGCTGGAGATGATGTTGAAGATGTTGCTCTCGCCCCAGCTCTCTTTCAGGCTGCCGTCGGCGTTGTGGTTGTTGTCGTAGTCCTGCTGCAAGTCGGGGTAGTCCTGCGGGCCGAGGGCCACCGGCGTCGCAAAGGTGTAGACAAAGACATTCTCCCGTTCCAGTCCGGGCAGCTCCCTGTTGACCCGGGCGGCCAGAAGGTTCGCCACCACCGCACCGCGGCTATAGCCGCCCATCCAGAGCTTGACGACGCCCAGCTCTCCCTTTTGCTGAGCTGCCGCCAGATAGTTCTTCAAATCGGCAAACACCTCATGCACCGGGATGATGAAGCCGCTGTGGGCGTGGCCCGTGCCGGTGTGCAGATTGCTCACCCACTCGCCGCCGTAGCCGCCGCCGCGCAGGATGAGCGCCACGATGGTGGTGCGCTTCCCGTTCAGGGTAATGGTCTTGCGGGCCGTGGACCAGCCCACGAAGTCGCCCGCCCTGCCCACATCGACATCATAATAGCGGTATTTCACGTCGCCGAAGCCCAGCTTGGTATAGGCTGCGTCGAGGCTGTTCTCGCGGCCCACGTCCCCGTTGGCCCAGTATTTCGCATCGCTGGCCCATGTATTGAAAGCAGCCGTCACCATGCCCAGCGTCGCCAGCGCCAGCTGGTGGTCGTACTGGATGGAGCTGTGCGCAAAAAAACTGTCGCTGTAGTAATATTCGTGCTCGATGTCCATCTGGCTCAGCTCGCTGCGGAAGGACATTGTATAATTGCCTGCCGGGACTGCCCGGCCCACCGTCTGGCTTTTTGCCGCTGCCTCAGCCCGGGGCAGTGCCAGCCCGGGCGCAAGAGCTGCACTGCAAACCAGCGCTTTACAGAAATCACGTCGTTTCATGGTCTTTCCCCCTTGCTGCTTTCCATAAACCTCTGACATTTCTATCGTATAGGTGGTTTGCTATAGTATACCGTATTTTTCCAGCGGATTCAATCATCAACTCTGCCGATCGGGTATATAAAAACCGGGCCGCATCGCTGCGGCCCGGTCATTTTCGTATTCTCAGAGAAGCTGCGGGTCCGTCTGGCGGCAGAAGTCCACGATGTGGTGGAACATCTGCTCGACCGCCGGAGCCATCGCCGTGGGGCGCTGGACAGCCAGACCCACCACCCGGTACTCTTCCGGCTCGATGGGGTAGATCTTGACCGCCGCCGTGCAGCTGCGCAGCAGCATCCGGGGCATGATGGAGATGCCGAGGCCCGCCTCCACCATGGCGATGTTGGACTGGTCGTCGATGACGTGGCAGCGGCGCTCGGTGGAGATGGAGTATTTCTTGAGGAACTGGCGCATCTCGGCGTCGGTGGCGTCGCACTGGACGACAAAGCTCTGGCCGTTCATCAGCTCCGGCGTCATAATGCCGTTTGGCGGTTCGGGCCAGTCCTGCGGCACGATGCAGAGCAGCGGCTCACGGAACAGCTCGGTCAGGTTGAACTCTTCGCGGCAGGTGGCGGACAGGAAGGCCAGGTCCACCTGACCGGTGCGCAGCCACTCCTTCACATCGTCGTAAGTACCCTGATAGACCTCGACTTCGATCTGGGGGTAGCTTGCCATGAAGCTCTTGAGGATCTGGGGCAGCAGGCCGGCGCAGACCGAGTTGAATGCACCCAGCTTCACCTTGCCCTTTTCCAGGCCGTTGAGGCGGGCGATGCTCTGCTGCAGGGCCTCGTCGCTGTTGAGCACCGCCCGGATGGACGGGTAGAGCGAAGCGCCATAGCTGGTCATGGTCACGCCGTTTTTGCCGCGGTTGAATAAGGTAAAGCCAAGCTCAGCCTCCATCACCGCGATGGCATGGCTGATGGCAGAGGGGGTCAGATGCAGCTGCTGGGCCGCTTTGTTAAAGCTGCCCTGACGCGCGACTGCATCAAAAATCTCGTAAGAAAACAGCGTCATGTCCCTAGCCTCCTTCCGTTTTCAGTTCGGAGACGCCCGTTCTTCTGTGAATCTTTTTCACCTTGAGGATGCTATGCATCAATTTTCTTTTTGAGTGTACTATCCTATCTCCGCTTTGTCAAGCATCCTAACCTTAATTTTGGACGTTGAGCCAAATTTCCGCTTTTGAAACGCCATTTATAAGGGATATTGCGCCCTTTTTCATTCCAGTATTTTCCTGTTTTGAACAAAAAGACCGACCGCCCTCCATCCCGGAAAGCCGTCGGTCTTCTGCGTTCTACAGATGTTTTTACTCGAGCACCAGCAGCAGGCTCATCTTGATACGGCCCTGCGCCGTGACGCCGTGGAGACCGTTCTTGTCGAGACGGAAGCTCTCGCCTGCGTTCAGCTCATACTTCTTCTGGATCTTCTCCATTTTTGTACCTCTGACCTCTAAATTTTGAAAAAATCACAGGTACAAGCCCAAAAAGCCTATATAAACAAAAAAGACGGCAAACCGTTTATCTCAACGATTTATCGTCCTTTTGGTGCGCTCGAGGGAACTCGAATCCCTGGCCCTCTGATTAAAAGTCATTGAACGGATAGATTTTTGTGCCTTTAATTACAAAGAAATATACGGCAATTAGTGCATTTTGCGCTGCCATATGATTGATGGAACGCCCGTGGATTCTTGAGTTGTCGCATTTTTGTCGCACATTTTTGCGAGACGATAAATGGGACTTTTATAATTAGAGAAGGGGTGGAAGAGGTTATACTTTGAGATGGAGGATTGATGAGGCATTCGCTGAGAGGTCAGTTGTGACAACGGGGAAGTGGGGGCGATTTTTCTTCGAGCAGCACCATTTTAGGAACATTAAAATTTGCCCGGAGTGATTTTGGAGACATGTGTAGGAAGATGCAGGAATTGTGGATCTCCGCCGGGAAGGGGGATACAAGGATGTGATGGGGATAGGTATGGATACCATCACATCCTTATATAACGGCCTCTAAAAATAGCCGTATGAACTCCTGAAGTCTGGTGTCCACACAGCATTGCGTTAAAACTTGATTACCTTCTGTTCGTGGGTGAAAGCAGAGATGGTTGCCACACCGTTCTTGAAATAGAACACCTCAGTGTTACCATCGTCTGCAGCATACATTTTCTTCAGCCCCGGATAAGCATCCAGCATGGACTGGCGTGCTTCAATGCGGTCATCTTCTGCCAACTCACCAGCGACACGAATCCACTCGCCACCTTTGAATGCACACAGCTCCGCCTTCGGGTTGGCATGAAGCTGCTTGGAAACATCCTTTTTCTTTCCAGTCTGGATGTACAGCTTCCCTTTAAAAATATGTGCTGTGCCAGACGGACGAACTCTCGGCTGGTCGCCTTCCACAGTTGCCAGATAATAAGTTTCAGCTTCTTTTAAGAACTTGACGATTTCTTCCATTGATGTGGTTCCTATCTCTCCCCCTTTTTTCACAGAGTCTTCTTTAAATTATTTCACTTTCTCAAGAACCTCATCAGCACTCATGCCGTCAGCCAGAAATTTCTTGACCACAGCTTCGGCTTCTGACTTTTTTGCTTCTTCGGATGCCTTCTGATTTGTTTTGGCTTTCTTGGCCTCTAGCTTGGCTACCTCTTTCTCGGCGGACTTCAGTTCGGATTTCTTAGCTTTCAGGTCGGCTTTCAGAGAATCGATATTGGCAGTGATAGAAGAAATCTCATCGTTGAGAGAGACGATTGCAGACTGTTTCTCGGCAATCTGAGATGCAGAGTCGGATCGGTTCTTGCCGCCTTTGGTTCTGGCCATAGGATGATGCCTCCCGAAAGAATATGTAAGATTTGATGTTAGTATAACAGCGGCATCCACTCGATGTCTATCATAAAGAAGATTCGCTCTTAACTATTTTTGACACAGAGTACTTGTCCGCCAGTTGTTGAATAGCATTGCTTTGTTCTGCTGTTGCCAGCGGATTCAAAATGATGTTCTCAACGAACAAGTTAAACTTAAACGGAACTTCCAGCCCTGCCTCCTTCTCACGCTTATAAATTATAGCTCTAATTTCGTTTTCCTTTTCAAATTCGTGCTTTTTCAAAGCATGGAAAACTCTCATCGCATGTGGGAGATCAAACTGCTTTCGCTCTTCGTCATTTGGGATATAGAATGGGATATCTCCCGTCCCCAGATTTCCATCCTCATTCAGATAATGAATTTGATAAACACGCCCACCTCTAGCTGCTGCACATATCACTAATTGACGCACAGTCATTACAATGCAGACACCGTCCTTATTTTCATCTTCACCTGCATACTCTGCTCACATTTTTTATTTCCCGGTTGGTAAGGAGTCCAGCATGAAACATATGGCACATAGACTTTGTTCTTTAGAATGTTGAACTGCCGATAGTTCTCCTCAGATTCTTTGCTCCATCCTTCAAAAAACGATGAAGGAATCTCACCTTCATATTTGTCTTCAAAATTGAACGCATTACAAAAGAACAATGTATTGGAAGAAAGCATTGACTCCAATTTATTGCAGCTAATATATCTCGCAATTTTCAAGTCCAGTTTTGGCTCATGCTCACTGTTAATGCGTTCCATTTCCTACGCCGTATAAATAGCCATACAGTATTCTCCCTTTTTGAAAAAAAGCCTCTGCCTCTTAGCCACAATCTCTTGTGTTGTCTACCGCTCACCGCGTAGGGGTGTGCAAAGTTTCGAGCGGCAAAGCTGTGGGAAGTCTCCCGCAGCCTTATATTATACTAAAAACCGGTGTTTTTCAAGAATTGCAAGCAAATATACAACACCGCCGTCAAATAATCATCTATGCTTAAATGCAGAGGTGATTACAACGAAAACACAGCTCAGAAAATTTGCAGTTCTTAAAACTATTTCCTCGAAAACAGGTGCTTACCTTCATAAAATCGATGCTGTTCCACAAGAAGATGATTTGGATTTTGACGATGAGGAATGGATGGACTATCCAGTAAAACCAACTCTTGCCCACGTCATCCTTGATCTGCTGCTCTCCCCTACATACCGTCTACCCAAAACTGTAACCGCAGTACGCATCTATCGAGATAAAAACATCTTCTCCGTCTGTCCAAGGTGCGATGTCTGCATAGAGCGAGAATACCAAGGGTACTGCCATCGATGTGGACAGTATCTCGACTGGTCAAAACTGGATGATGCAGAGGAAATCTTCATAGGATGGGACGGTGTGGAAGATGATGATCAACCATCTTGCTACGCCACATCATTATGATGTATGCCACCAAAATGCCAATCCACCCGCCCATCGTATTACCGAACACATCATCGAACTCTGCGATGCCAAGTCCCGTAATATACTGGGTGGTTTCAATTGCCACAGACATCACGAAGGGAATCAACAGCACCCACTTTTTCTGAAACCACCTATACAGCCCCGTTCCAAGTGGAATAAGCAGCCAGATGTTATTGATGTCCCCCACTCTCACAGATTGCTCTTTCAAAAACTTCCCAGCATAGGAAAAGAGGACAAAGTTCGTTCTTGCATCCCCTGACTCCCGAAACATCAGTTTTCATAAAGAATAAAAGCTATATAAACAACCGTCCGTACCACGCTCAAACTCTTTGGAAGAGCAATCATCAGCAAGCAGACAACGCAACCCAAAACAACTACTATACACGGGAAGCCATTCAGAAGGTTGTCCACACACGGCATAACGTTACCGTTTCTGTCAAGCAGAATGTTTGCCTTGCCACTACGTTTGATGCCGTACTGCCCTTTAGACAATGCCTTTGGATTGCCATCTGTATCGAAATACTGTTTCCCGACAACGTTACCATTCATATCACGCTGATATGTCATAATCGCATATCCAGATGAAGTACATACCGCATGACCGTCTTTATCGAGGAAGGCAAGGCTAATGTTCTGACCTTCAGCATTATACCCACGACGAAGCCCATAGTATCCGCCGGAGCACTGTACCTGCTGTCCATTCAAATCATAGAAGAAATCGTCATAAGCCCTGCCGTCAACCTGCGTTCTGACAATAGTAGAATATCCGTCACTACGTATTATTGGATTACCTTCGACATCAAGATATGTGATCACCGTACTCGTTTCATCGTATTCATACGATAATCCATGAAAATTTTCATACCTTGCCACAGGGTATCCGTTTGCATCAAGATAACGTTCCTCTACAACTCGACCGTCATCATCCTGCATTCTGCACACGGTTGCATAGCCCATATCAATGGCATCTGTGATTACCCCATCAGGATTCACATGGCTTGTGCTGATCACACTTCCATCTACGGTTTCTCGGATACTCAATTCTGAGGCAGTGTATCCTGCATCGTGGTCTACATCGGCATCTGGCAACAGTGCCAAGATGGAAAGAAGGATAATAGATACAATCAGCAGCATTCCACATTCTCGTTTTAGGCTTGCACTCAAACTCCATAACCCCGACTCTTGATAGTCCCCACAACCTGTGTCACATACTTCTGGCAGGTGTCATGGTCAGGTGCTTCCACCATCACACGCACGACAGGCTCAGTGCCGGACTCACGGACAAGGATACGACCGGTGTCACCCAGTGCTTCGGCTACGGCCTTGACTGCTGCCTGCACTGCTTCGTCGTCCTTTGCAGCTTTCTTGTCGGTCACGCGAATATTCTCCAGAACCTGCGGGTAGATCTTCAGCGGCTCAGCCAGCTTGCTCATGGGCAGTTTCTTGGCAAGCATGACTTCCATCATCTTCAGACTGGTCAGAATACCGTCACCGGTGCTAGCGTACTTAGAGAAGATGATATGACCACTCTGCTCACCGCCAATACGGCAGCCGTTCTTGGCCATGTACTCGTAGACATACTTGTCACCCACTGCGGTCTTGGCGTAGCCGATGCCCTTCTCATCAAAAGCCTTGTACAGACCGAAGTTGGACATAACCGTGGTAACGACGGTATTGGTCAGCAGCTTGCCACGTTCCTTCATGTAGCAGCCGTAGATGTACAGGATATGATCACCAGTGATGACATTACCCTTTTCATCCACACACAGGCAACGGTCAGCATCGCCGTCATAGGCGAAACCAATATCCAGACCCTTCTCTACCACGAACTTCTGCAGACCCTCAATATGGGTAGAGCCGGCATTGTTGTTGATGTTCAGACCGTTCGGCTGTGCATTGATGACATAGGTATCGGCACCCAGCGCATCAAACACAGACTTAGCAATATTCCAGCTTGCACCGTTGGCGCAGTCCAGACCAACCTTGACACCCTTGAAAGAGTAGATACCGAGGCTGATCAGGTAGCCCATATAGCGGTTACGGCCTGCCACATAGTCCACCGTGCAGCCGATATGCTCACGGTGAGCAAAAGGCAGTTCCGGCCACTCCTTATCGAAAACATTGAGCTTGCCGTCGATGTAATCCTCGACTAACAGCAAGATCTCCTCCGGCATCTTCTCGCCATAGCAGTCGATCAGCTTGATGCCGTTGTCGTAATACGGGTTATGGCTTGCGGAAATCATGATACCGCAATCGAAATCATCCACCCGGGCGATGTAGGCCACACTGGGCGTAGTAGTAACGTGGAGCAAATAAGCATCCGCACCAGAAGCGGTCAGACCTGCAACCAGACTATACTCGAACATATAAGAGCTGCGGCGGGTATCCTTGCCAATGACGATGCGGGCAGGCTCGTTGTTGCCGTTGCGCTCGCGCAGGGCGTTGTAGTACCAGCCCAGAAAACGGCCGACCTTGTAGGCATGGTCAGCAGTCAGCGTGATCCCAGCTTCGCCACGGAAGCCATCGGTTCCAAAATACTTTCCCATTATAGTTTTTTCCTCATCCAAAGATTGAATTAACGAATATATGCTTTAGCCGAGATAGACTCTCGTTGCCTGCTGCTCACCACGGAGAGGCAGCATATTGGGATGGCGTAGCCATGCTATTGCACGGCCAGATACTTACATTAACGCGAATGTATGCTCCTCAAAGTCGCTTGGACTTTTGGTCTTATAGTATTCTTCTGCGGCATCACAAATCTTTTCTGTTAGATATTTGATATCAATTTGGGCGGTGTTCTTCACTAAACCATCTGGCTGTTTTTCAATTCCGTACTTATATCCAAAGGATGCTTTACCTTCTACAGCACCTAATCCATCTGACTAAAAGGGATAACCAGATTATTAAAAATCCCATCTTCTAGCAATCCGTATTTTCTTGCCGCTTGATCGTATATGTTTCCTTTAGGCCCTGGCATACCGTATAGAGCGGTATCCAACCCAGGGCTTTCAGTTTAGTTGTATCCATTAAGGCAAATGTAGCCTTCGACACCGCTAAGTTATTTTCGATTTCAAATTTCACTTTCTGATTCGAAAGGGTCGCAAGATACTCAGCATATCCTCGAAGTGTTCTCCCATCATCATCATCGGATATATTGTAGGCCTCACCGTCTACTCCATCCAGAAGAATCTTGATTAGAGCACTTACTGCATCTGCAATATAAACATAAGAGTAGCGTTGTTTGCCATAGCTTTTCACCACTATCTCATCGCCTAAAACCGCTTTGTCCATGAATTGGCTCATTGCTTTTGTATCTTTTTTCTTGTCTGGGCCAAAAACTCTTGCAAGTCTTACAATGACAGCATCAATTCCGAACCGTTGACGATAAGATTGTGTCAATGCTTCACAGGTACGCTTTGCTTCGTTATAGCCAGCTCTTGCTTGATTGCAATCTATATATCCGCAATAGTGTTCGTCCATTGGTTTCTCGGTGCCCTGACCGTATATTTCAACACTCGATGCAAGTAAAAAACGAGCCTTCTTCTCAACTGCCAGTCTCAGCAGGTTGTTACATCCATCTATATTGGTCAGAATCGTTCCGATCGGATCTTCTGCATACTGTTTCGGATGCGTGTTAGATGCAAGATGAAGAACAAAATCCACATCTCCTGTATAATCTATCGGATTGCAGACATCGACCGCCAAATTCTCCAGATAATCATCGGACACTCCTCCTCTTCGTGAGAGTGAAACAACCTTAATTGTGTTTCCGAAACAATTTGTGCGATAGCGCAAAACTTCTATCAAGAATGACCCTATAAAACCGGTGCCCCCGGAAATCAGTAGAACCTTATTATTAAATCTACTCCAATCATATGGTAGTGATGCAACTCGTTTCACCGCTTCCATTTCAAGATTATTCATTTTATCCATCCCTCATTCTTAGCGCTCAAAAGAGCCTTGAAAATCTCAATATCCTCAACTGTCGTGATTTTAAGGTTTTTCTCTGAACCCTTAGAAAAATACGTTTTCTTTCCCAGAGCCTCCATCAACGAACATGAAGCCGCCGTGTTCGTAATGCCAAGTTCTTTTGCCCTCATGTGAGCATCCCACAAATCGCTCAATTTATAAGAATGCGGTGTCTGCGTTCTCTGAAGATTTTCGCGTGGAATAGATTTGTCCGAATCTATCTTATTTTCAGAAACAAAAACAACCTCAGTGCATGGAATTGTTGCTACAGCTGAGCCATATTGTTTTTGTTTAACGAGATTATCAGTGATAATATCCTGACTAATCATCGGACGATTACCATCATGGACAATCACAACATCGTCGTCCTTATGATTTTCTCGAATAGCTTTCAAACCATTAAAAATCGATTCCTGACCGGTGGCACCACCTGTTACAACATACTTCAGTTTCGTTATATTAAATTGCTTTGCATACGCCCAGAGGATTTGATTCCATCCTTCCAAAATAGCAACACAAATCTCATCAATATTAGGGTGCTGCTGGAAGGCTTCCAACGTATAGATAATGATTGGTTTATTATCAACATTTAGAAACTGCTTTGGAATATCCTGATGAGTGCGTGAACCAATACCACCCGCGGTCAAAATTGCAACGTTCATTTTTTTCCTTTCTTTTGTCTTTAATAGATTAACAGAAAATCCGCATCACTTCTTCAAATAGCTTTTAAAAAACAGCAATTCTTTCTTGAAAAACAGTAGGCTTATCACTAGATAAAGGAGGCCCAAAATGATACTATAATCAATTGCATGGATTAACCATTGCTTAATTGTATAGGAAGAAATAGGGAATATTTTGTGACACAGGAACACGCCAAACACAGATACACTTGCGAACAAAGCAAGCTTCTTGTAAAAAATCTTCTGTGGACGATTTTTGACGATTGTACTTGTAAAGTATACATGAAAACCCATTCGATAAATCATTGCAAGTGTCGTACCGATTGCAATACCAACCAATCCAAGTTTTCCGACAAGTGCAACCGATACAACGATATTAATGAGAGTTTCCACAAATGCCGGCTTGGTAATCTCTTTGAATTTATTGGCATCGTAGGACAGATTGAGGTGCGGGTATTTGACGATGTACAGTGCTTCCGAAATCAACAGTAGAATTCCAAACAGCGGCTGGTTATAATCTGCGTCATAGATGCCGCTTGTATAGAGCATCACAAATGGTGTGATGAGCAATGCTCCAACTGTAAATAAAAATGATACCAATAAAAAACGATATACTCATAGAGATCCATTTTCTGGTTCAGTTCATCCCAGTCCTCTCTAGCATAGGCATGACCAATGGTCGCACTGATTCCAGATGTGAGCGCTTGAACAAGGCTCTTTAAGCCGACAGCCACTAAGGAGTAAATGTTGTAAATGGAAACCGTTGCAAGATTCGTAAAAAAGGTAAGAATGGAAATGTCCGTACTGTTATGAATAAACGCTGCAAGATTGATGGCAAAACCGTTCCAGCGTTCTTTCAACAACTGATTATCCGCCTCCGCCGACCAATCAATGGAGTAATACTTCCTTACATACCGGCCATATATAACTGGTTGGGCAAAAAAGAGCAGACCACTAATCAGCTTCAAAAGGTGAATACTTGGGTATATTTTAACGGAAACATACGCCAAAATGGTGTTCAAGATAGTACTTATGATTTGCGTAAACGAAACAATGTATAGTTTCTTGTCTGCATTCAAAAGTGTCCTCAATGTGATAGAGAACATATACTGAACCAGCAAATTCATTGAAAGAATCACTGTGAGGAAAAACACATACCAAAAATCCATTTTAAAGACAAGGGGGTATACAATTGCCAGGCAAAAAGTATATGCGACAAATATTGCTCCCACCTTGTTGAAGAACTTCTTCGATGTAACAACAACAGCAGACAGTTTTTGATTATCGCCATTGACAAGCGGCTTGTATAAATTTGCGGCTACGACACCGGTAACTCCGCCCTCAAGGAGAGATATATAACTCAAAAACTGATTCAAAGACGAAATCAGGCCATTTGTATCAGAGCCGAAGTATGACAAGATAATCTTCGGGATGATAAATCCGCTAATAATCGTGCAAATCTGTAGAGCCAAACTTGAGATCATGTTGACCAAAGTCACTTTGTTTTTCATTTTCATTAATACCGCCGTTCACTTCAGCCAAACTTCCATGTTATGATTAACCCTTTTATCTTCCGGTGGAAGTGTCATATAATCGCCGTAGATTTGAGAAAGATATTTATCCCATTCCTTGGGTGCCCAAAATTCGTGTCCTTCAAACGCCAGCTTCACGCGCTGCGAGAACCATTCTTTTGGTACTCTCTCACGTATGCCATAGCAGGCCCAAACAAAATTGCCGACCCACTCGCTTGACTCATAATCATATTTCTGGGCAAGTTCGTTCATTCTTCTTGCAATATTTTTTCTGCCAATCAATCGAGCGCCAAGAGCCATTGGCAGTTTCAAAATTGCACGAACTTTTGTAGTGCCCTCGCCCATCTTTACCTGTGCGTAAACTGAAAGCCAGTGCCACCGATTCCATTTCTTCATATCTTTTTTACTCTGCTGTTCATCAAAGGCCCATCCATCAAACGGAAATATGTCCACCCACAAATTTGAAGTTTCCGATTCAGCAGTATAAAGCTGCCTTACAAAAGTCTTTTTATCAATGATTTTCATAAATGGCAGATCAGATGTGTTATTTTCAATGCAACGGAACTCTATCTTTTTATTTTACTTTGTAATTCAATAAATCTTTCATAATCTGGGCGAGGCATGCAAACGTCAATATCATCATCCCAGGGAATAAAGCCCTTGTGCCTTACCGCCCCCAGCAATGTACCGCCCAGCAGGTAATATCTTAAATTATTTGTATCACAGTAGTCCGCAAATTCAACTAACAAATTCAATATACGGAGTTTACATTCCTCTGGCGTTAATTTTTTCATCTTTTACCTCATCCAGCATATTTTTTAACAATCAGGATTCCTTTTAACCTTTCATTTTCTTTGCACTTACTAAAGAAAAGACTGTGCTTATAACAAGCTGCAGCATACATAAATCATACTTTACCGAAAACAGAATAAACTTTTCATACATCCTAAGATGGCTGCGCATTCTTATATTTTTGATATATTTTTTATAAAATTCGTCTTTTTTTAGCTCAGCAAGATAATTGCGTTTTGCGTCAAAATCATCATTACTTTTTAACACATTCTTGGCTGTTCTGTAGCATTCATTTCCAGCATACTCACACGCCTTATCCTTTAACGGAATTTCATATTTTTCTTCCCACTTTTGGCTATATACAATTAATCTTTCACATACAATTTTTAATGATTCAAATTGTGCTAGCTTGTAGCAATGTGTCGCACTTTCTGCATGTTGACGATAATAGTACAATGGAACTTGAATAACACAAATTGATCTTGCACGATCAACCAGTGGAATAGACTGAAAAAGATCTTCGCCATATCTAACTTCTATAGCATTATCACAATCATGTGAGTCAATTATTGACTTATGAACACACTTGAGGCACATGCTATTGAACATATGTGTTCCACAAAATGCATTCAGAAAATCTCTTTTTTTCTCTCCTTCCAATACGCTGTCGCTCGGAAAAGGATAGTTATTGGATTTTGTTTCAAAATCGTCTTGAAATGATGCGTTAAAAATCACCATTTGGACAGAATGCGCTCTTATGCAATTATAGAGTGTTTCCATAGCAGTGCTACAAAAGCTATCATCCGCATCTAAAAACAGATAGTATGCTCCCTTTGCGTTTCCAATGCCTGCCCGTCGTGCGAAAAGAGGGCCTTGATTTTTCTGGTGGATAACCGTTATAAGACGCGGATGTTCCTGGGCATATTGATCACAAAGTATTCCGCTTGAATCTGTCGAGCCATCATCAATCAAAATGAGTTCAAAGTCTTTAAATGTCTGGTTTAAAACAGACTCTATGCATTCAGGCAGGTATTTTTCCTGATTATACACTGGAACCAGAACGGAAAAAAAGGGGTTGAATCTATATTATTAACTTCCATCTGTTTTGCCTCTCACATTCAAGTAATCAATCATTTCTTTTGCAACAGTATCATAACGGAAAGTCTGTATATACTTATCACTCAACTCTGCTGCGACTGGAGATTTCCCTAATCTCTCGATACCATTCGCTACTGCATCTGGAGAGGCTTCATCAACGAATGCAACAGTATCTTTGTAATCCATTAGATATTCAACCTGACCGCCTGTACACGGGCATACAATTTTGCATCGTGCTAATAGAGCCTCCGGGAAAACAATGCCATATGGTTCACTCGGATTCAGCGAAACAAATATCTCCGCCTTTGAGTAGTAAGTCACTAAATCCTTCTGCGAAACCCGTCCAAGAAAATGTACATCCAAGTTATTTTTGGCAACATACTTTTCTAATTTTTCTTTGTCTGGTCCATCTCCGGCTATATAGGCTTTATACGGCATACCCCCATCTTTGAGAACTTTCATCGCCCCGAGCAGATTTCCAATACCTTTTGCTGATACGAGCCGACCTGTATATAGAATCGCACCTTTTTCTTTGGGTACCTCGGTGTTTAAAATAGCGCTATAATACTCCGATGTTACTCCGAGATGAAAAACTTCATTCGTTTGAATCCCAAAAAATTGGTCATTTACCATTTTAGTGAAATAGCTATTTGCAAATACGTAATGAGATTGTTTGGCAATTAATCGCTGATAAAGAGATGCCGCCTCAGATTTTAATTTTCCATAATAGCTTTGATTAAAGAAACCGTGTAAAAAGTAAATTCTGATGGCATTTTCCTTACAAAATCTCCAATACTTTGCATATTGCAACGATGCCAAAATTATATCTGGGCTTTCTTCTTTAATGATTTTTCTTGCAGAGATAGCATTTATCATCCGAACTGGTACACCATTTTTTTCTGAATCAGCGTTTTTTTGATTTGTAATAAGTACAACTTCCCATTCGTTATGCTTAAAGCCAGCAGCAAGTTCCTCATCAAATACCGCAACTCCGCCAAAATAGGTCTTTGTTGTTACTGGGCCTAATATTGCAATTTTCATTTCGTCGTATCCTTCATGATTTCTTCAAGCAGTGTCATATATTTTTTCGCAGCAACGTTCCAATCAAATGGATTCAACACACTCTTATCAACTCTCATCTTATTTTCGTCACACGCATAGTCAACAAGTTTCTGTGCCATTCGCTTGTAATCCCTTTTAGGGAAGGTATAGCCAGTTTCATCCTTTTTCACAACTTCTGGAAGCCCACCAATATTAAAGCAGAATACAGGAATGTCAGATTTAATAGCTTCGCAAACAGAAATTGAAAGATTCTCGATTTCGGACACATTGATTAATCCACAATAGGAGCCGTATGGAATTATACTATGCTGCCCCATAAGACGAACGTTTGGCATCTTTTCCAGTCGCTTAGCAACGCTCTTATCTATAGCCTTCCCGTATATGTTAATTCGCACTTGTGGATCAATATCATAGATATACTTAGCAAGTCTGATGGCGTTTTTGTATTTTCTTGTATCTATATTACCGACCATCACATATGTTTTTGGATAACATCTGTCAGCCTCACACGGCTTAAAATCCATTCCGTTCCGTATAAGGATAGATTTGCTGTTATATCTTTTTGTGAAGTTCTCCATATATATGGAGACATTAGCCACTGCCTCCGCGTTTCTGATTGTTCTTTTATACAGTGGCATAAAATAAAAGCTTTTATAAAAAATTCCGCATTCACCCAGCGGGCATCAGGCCAATTTCCATGATATGTGTGAATATACGGAATATTTGCTTTTTTAACAAATAGCCAAGATGATCATCCGAATAGCCCACAATACTGCTATCGCATCGATTCTCTTCTTCTTTTAGTGCAAGTAGAAGCTCCTGCTCACTCTTGCATTTCAGAACGGAAATATTCCGCTTCGTATTATCATAGTTTCCTATTTCTAATGTAAAGACTACAACTCTGTCAAATCGAGAGGCCCATCTATCTACAAAGTATTGCGTAGCCAGCGTAGCACCTGTATAGTTTCTCCCCCACTTTTTTGTTAGTACAACCAATGTTTTTTCTTCACTGTTTTATCACCTCATTGCATAGCTTTTCCTTTTGAGGGTAGCATAATCAGTGCAAGCAGTAAAAACAGCACTCTATAATTACCAAGGTCCAACAATAACATTGGAAGTATTACGCATGATATTGTTGCACCAAATCGCTTATTTGAAAATAACGGCCCAAAAGTATAAAGATATGCCGTTAACACAAAAGCCCCTCCGTCAAGCAATAGAGAAACAATAGTATTGTGTGTCGGATATGGCAGTAACGATTGATATGCAAGCCATCCATTTCCCCAAAATGGCTTTTGACTGATAAATTGTATTGCTTTTCCCCAAACATAAACTCTATTGTCATCCTTCATCGTGGCATTGATTTCGAGTGTGTGCTCTCGACCAAGAACCCGTGCGGCAAGAGTATACAGTTCATTTATAATGCTATTAATTATATCCGGGGTCGCCAACAGTAGGATGCAGACAACGCTAAATGTAATAATGCAGCACCCAAAAAGCACAGGAGATTTTTCTTTCAATTTCAATAAGAGCTTAACAAAGAAATAAAGTCCTAAACACAATAATGCGGTTCTAGACATTGATAACACAGTTGCTATACTCAGAATTAAAATTCCGTTTCTTTTGTATGTTGGATTCTCTACAAATACATCTATTATAAAAAGCAGCGCAAGGCAAAATGTCATATATTTATTGGGGTCGCTAAAGAATCCATTAAGACGTACTTCGTCAGAATAAATATAGACATTGGTGGAGATAAAGGAGCTCATATAGTTATGAACTCTTCCAAGTTGTATCATGGCAAATACAATTATTGCATTGTACAACGTCACTTTGCATATTCGAATTATTGATTCCGAAATCAAATTCATATCGGGTTTTGTGTTTAGGACTACAACAATCAAAAGTATTGAAACAAAGTATCGTACAACTTCCAGGATTTCATTGGTCTTCATCCCATGAAAAAGAAAAACCAGAAAGACTGATGTAATAAAGATTAGTAATCTAACCGGAATCGCGACATGACCTCTTTTATTTATAAAAACATATGCAAATGAGAAAAAAATTATCCAATCATAAAATCGCAAACCAGCAAACGAAACACTTGAATAGACAAATCCATTAAGAAGCAAAACCACAAACAGTTCGGAAAAACGGTAGCCGTGAAGCGTTTGCAAAACGAGTTGAGCAGTAACACATACAACAAACAACAGAGGATTAGCCATAAACGCAAAGGGTGTCAGCAAATACAGTATTGCCGATATGAGTCTATCTCCTTTTCTATTCTTATATAAAACACTCTCTTTGCTCATCAAATCTCTCCTCAAATTTCCTGACTCCACAGCCATTTACTTCCTCAGCACTTTCTCAAACATAAACTTCCGCAGCCAATTCGGAGCCAACGCCGACCCACTACGAATCACACAGCTCTTTATGTACTGCCCTTCTCCAATAAAGCCTTGTCCCTTCATAAATTTGAACAGCCTTGCCTGTGTCCTGGCGTACTTCCAACCGGCTCTTCTTAAATACATATCCGAGCCTGCCCGCATATGGAGCAACGGCTCTTGAACGTTATAGCCCTGATACCCTGTCATCAGCATCCTTAGCCAGAGGTAATAGTCCTCCAGTAAGTAGAAATCTTGATAGGAGCCAACTGCTTCGACTGCGGACTTCTTATACATCACACAGGGGTGATTAAACGGATTGCGCTTCTTTGCAAACTCTACAATTTCTGCATTCGTCTCCGGCGGCACCCGTTTCGTATCAACGGTGTTCGGATCAGTGGTAAACTCCTCCACAATGCCGGAGCAAATGCTCACTTCCGAATGTGTGTTAAACACAGCAATCTGTTTTTCACAGCGATCCGGGTACGCAATGTCATCACTGTCCATTCGGGCGACCAACTCATTTTTGCAATACTTGATTCCCTCATTCAGCGCATTGCCAAGCCCACCGTTTTTCGCAAGTCGGACAACATTTAATGTGTCACCCATCTCCTGCTGCTTTGTAGCAATCACGCCATCTAGCTGTTCGTTCAGCGGTCCATCACATACCAGCACAAAATCATTTGTGGAGATCGTCTGCGTTTGTATGCTCTCTATCGCCTGCTTCAGATACTCCGGCTTCTCTTTGTGATAAACAGACATAAGAACGGAGTATTCTCTGTATTCCACAACACTCATCGTCCCTCTCCACATATCAAAAATTACAGCCCAGACTCATTCTCCAAGAGTCTGAGCCGTTTATTCTTTATAAAGCTCTACTGATCGTCCTCAGCAGTGTGAGCCACACTGCTGCTATGTCTCTTGTACCGCTGCATTGGGTCCCCACTACGCTCTAAATTGCACCATTTTTGACGCTATGGTAGCCCCCGTCTTTAGTCCTGATAGTACTATCACCCGCCACGGTAGCTCATGTGTTTATTCCGGGTTCCACTCATCCACGCCATCGTAGCTTCCTTGTTTATGCCGGATTACCCCAGACGAATGAGCATAAGATCATCAGTACCAACCTGTTATCTCCAAGACCGGGATGAAATCGCAGATGATGTTATCATCGTCAAGTCCCGAAACCGCTATGTAAAAGTCACCGCAATCTCGGTACATCCCCTCACAGTGCCATCTGGCATAAACCCACGAGCTACGGTCGCATCCATAAAAGTGCTTTTTCAGGGCGTAAAAGCCTCAATTCAACCTCATTTTGCCCGCTCTCACGCTCAATCTCTCGGCATTTTGCACTACTAGAAGCAGTATTTCAGCTTTATACCGGTCAATTTACCAACTTTCTAACGCCACGCCACCGTAAGAGGTGTATTTATGCCTGACTCCACTCTGGAATTTTTTCAATTTTTAGCAATTCAAAATGTACAAAAGTGTCGATATTTAGTGGTTTTCTCCACTCATTGCGGTGGTCTGGCCCTCGAAAACTCCCTCGGTACTTTCAGGCATAAACAGGATCTTCACGGTTGCCAGCATGATCTTCAGGTCCTCCACAAGGCTTGGGTGGGCGATGTACATCAGGTCCATCTGCAGCTTATCATACGGTGTCGTGTTATATTTTCCGTACACCTGTGCATAACCGGTCAGACCGGCCTTGGCCTGCAAGCGCAGGGCGAATTCCGGCATCTCCTCGCAGTACTGGGCGGCAATTTCCGGGCGTTCCGGGCGGGGGCCGACGATGGATAAATCACCCCGGAGGATATTCAGCAGCTGGGGAAGCTCGTCCAACCGGCAGGCACGGATGATATGGCCGACTTTTGTGACGCGGTCGTCCTTGTCGCCGGTGGAGAGGCGGGCGACACCATCCTTTTCGGCATCCACCCGCATGGAGCGGAACTTCAGGATCTCAAACTGCCCGCCATCCTTAGTCAGACGCACCTGCTTGTAGAATGCCGGGCCGCCATCCGATTTGACCGCAATGGCAGTGATGAGGAACAGCGGACTGAGAACGACCAAGCCGATCAGAGAAATAATGATATCCACGGCCCGCTTGATGAACAGATATTCCGGGCTGGCCATATAGCGGCCGACACGCAGCATGGGCAGATGGAACATGTGCATCGGCCATGCGCCGCTCATGATGACATCGCCCACGCGGGGGATGACGAACATGTTGATGCCCTGACCGACACAATATTTCAGGATAATATTTCGCTCGTGGCTGTGGACACCGCTGACAAAAACAGTCTCCATACCATCCAGAACACTTAGATCAGCAAGACAGTCTTCGGCACTCATGGTCAGCTGCACATTATATTTGTGGTTCAGACCATATTCGTTGATGAGCTTTTCCATGCCATGACGCTCATCGTAAATGATGGCTGTCCGCTGTGGCGGGAACGTCTGGTAATACCATTTGTGCGCACAGGACGCCCAGACAGCCGCCATCACAAGCTGCCCTGCAATGGCTGCGATGCCGGGCCAGAGGTTGCAGAGCTTCGCCGCCATCAGGCAGATGACGATATAAAGAATGCCATCCGTTGCCATGGCCGCAAGGAGCTGTCCATAGACCAGCTCGGAGATCCGCTGCATCGACATCCAGAACGCATCGTAGACTTTGCCCAGCGTGATATACAGCACAAAAAAAGTGCAAGGATGGCCAGATTGCCCTTCCATGAAAACTTCGTGTACACCTGCTCGGAATAATACAGGAACCAGCATGCCGCAAACGGCAGCTCAATCATCAGGACGTCCAGAATCTTTACGACCCGCAACATCACATCATGTTGAAATTTCGACATAACTTCCTCCCGATTTTCCACTCTTGACTTTTGCAGAATTGTAACCTTCATTCTCCCCACCGATGGTTCACGGAGAGCCGCCGATGAGGAGAGTGCAGCCTACAATTGCTGATGACGGGCAGAGGCCCTGCCCGGGAGAAAGTCACTTAACCGCAAGCGGCTTGTCTCCCGAGGCATCGACCGAATTAGGCCTTATGGGTCAGCAGGATGATGGTGCCGGACTTGGGCATCTTAAAGGTCAGCTTGCCGTTGACGACAACAGCCTTGATGGCGACCCAGTTACCGTTTGCGTCCTGATACAGAACAACAGCGGTATCGCCGTCCTCCATGCCGGTGACAGTCACGGCAACCTCGCCGGTCTTGGAATCGACATTGACGTCGCCGACAGCGCGGATGCTCAGATCCTCGACGGTCTCGACGCCGGCAACAGCAGCAGCCTGTGCGACAGTCTCCTCGCCGACGACAGCGGCCAGCTTCTCCTCGGTGTTGCCCTCGGTAGAAACGATGGTCTTGTAGACCACCTTAGTGGTCTCGCTGGCATCGTCGGAAGAAGGAGCAACAATGGTAGAAGCGGTGTCGGAACCGCCAGTGATGCTGGGAACAGTAACGCCCGTTGCAGCGAAAGCAGAGACGCCGACGACCGCAGCCATCGCCACTGCGGCGACTGCCATTACGAATTTCTTTTTCATACAGTTATCCTCCATTTTATTTTTGAGCATTGCCCGATTTCTCGTGGCTGTGCTCTTTATAATAGTAGCCGGACTTGTAGTAGCGGTTATAATACATGCTCGACTTACTATTCACCTCGGCACGGTTCAGCACGACGCCCAGCAGCGGCACTTCCGTGCGCTGCAGGAGCTGGACCGAGTTGCCCACGAGCTTACGGGGCGTTTCGCCGCTGCGGACGACCAACACGGTGCCGTCGCAGTGGGTGGCGATATTCAAAGCGTCGGCCACGCTGCCAAGCGGCGGCGTGTCAACGAGGATGGCTCCGAATTTTTCGCAGCACTGCTCCATCATCTGTCCAAAGCGCTCGCTTTCCAGCAGGATGGTGGGGTTGGTCACGTTTTTTGCCACCGGCAGGATATAGCCGTTGGGGATGTTGGTCTCGTAGATGACATCGTCCAGCTCGGCCTTGCCTGCCAGATAATGCACACCGCCCAGCAGATGGCCGGAGGTGGACAGGCCGTATTTCCGGCGGATCTCCGACTTGCGGAAATCGCAGTCGATGAGTAACGTGGGCGTGCCCAGCTCCGCGATCATCCGCCAGAGCTGCATGGTCACAAAGCTCTTGCCCTCGTTGGGGGTGCTGCTGGTGACCATGATGGTCTTGACGTTACTGCCGCAGAAGCTCAGGTTGACGCGCAGCTGGTTGATGGCCTCGCTCATCTCAAAGGGGAGCTGCGGCATCTTGCCGATCGTGATCTTTTTCATCTTCTTCTCCCCCTTGTCATTTGCCTGCCCAATGGAAGGGCTTTTTCTTGTCGTCGTCCCTGTCATCGCTGAAGCTGCCCAGACTCACTTCGGGGATGGTCGTCAACGGCTGGATGCCAAGATACTTGGCGACATCATCCGGCGTCTCCAATGTGTCGTTCATCAGGTACTGCACCAGCAGGACGCCGCAGCAGAGCACGGCACCCAGCAGAGCGCCCAGAGTCGTGTTCTTTGCGTAGCTGGGGCTGTATTTCTGGGAGGGCACCACGGCATCCTCCACCAGATTGGGTGTTTCGGTCTCCATGATCTTGGGCAGATAGATGCGGGCCTGCTTGACCAGCTCGTTCGCGATGTCCGCCGCCCGCTGAGGGTCGGTGTCCGTGACCGTGACGGTCATGATGCGGGTGCTGCTGGTGTTGCTGATGCTGATCTGCTTTTCCAGCTGGCGATATGTAACGTCAAGGTCGAGGTTCTTGATGACGTCCTGCAGCAGCGGGCGGCTGAGCATCAGCTCCTGATAGTCTGCCGTCAACTGGGAGCCGATCTGCAGGTCGGTCAGGTTGACGATAGAATTGTTGGAGGCCGACACCACATAGATGCTGGACGATGCCTGATACTTCGGCGTCACAAAGAAGAAGGTGAAGCCGAAGGCTAGAACAGCGCCCACCAGAAAACACGCGATGATCTGCACGATATGGCCCCAGAGCAGGTAAAATACCTCCACGAGGTCGATCTCTTCCTCCGACTTGTCATTCTGCACCAGCGTCGCGGGCGAAGCGGCCGTGGTCGGATTGAGTTCCTGTTGTTCTTTTGTCACGAATCAATAACATCCTTTCCTATTTTGTAATTCAGGTATCACTTTTTTCATAGAACAGCTGCAAAACGGTCTCCTGGCGGCTGGTCTCGTCCAGATGATAAGCCCAGAAGCCGTTTTCCACGACATTCTCACCGGCGATGGTGAGGGTGTCCAGCCGCTTATACTGTTTCAGCTTTTCCCCGATCTTTGCCGCCGTGCCGCTGGCGATGTCCGTGACCATGTAGCCGCTCAGGGCATCGTAGGCTTTGGCTGCAAATTCGGTATCCTGCTGCTTCAGCTTTTCTTCTAGGGCCGTCAGGAACTGCTGCTGGCGGCGCATGCGGGCGATGTTGGTTTGGTCGTCGATGTGATGGCGGCTGCGCACATAAGTCAGCGCCTTCTGCCCGTCCAGCGTCATCGTGTCGCCCTGTACAAGGGACGGGTCAATCTCCGAGAAGTCCGAGGTGATCGTCAGGGTCACGCCGCCCACAAGGTCGGTGACGATGCCCACGGCATCCATGTTGAGCGCCAGATAGCCGTTGATGGGCTGGTCGTCCAGCAGCATGGAGACGGCGAGCTCGGTGTTCTCGCAGCTGTTTTTGCCGCCGTTGCCGTAGTAGTGGGCCAGTGCGATCTGCTCGTCCGCGTAGGCGGATACCCCACCCATAACATCCAGAACGGGGACTTTTGTAATGGTGTCACGGTTGATCTGGAGCATCTGCCAGGTCTGGTTGGCGTTATCCACTACCAGCACGATCTGGACATCTGCCTGACCGCCGCCCTCATAGCTGTCCACGGCCACGGCCTTGCCCTCTTTGTCGATGCCCATCAGCAGGTAAGTTTCCAGCTCCGGGCGCTGCTGCCAGGTCTGGCCGTTATAGGCAACTTCCTTCAGTTCGTCGGAAGTAGCGATGACTTCGCGGCCAACTTCGTCAGAGCCGGTGGAGTACTGCCCGTTTTCCCAGAGGTGGAGGGCCAGACCGCCGCAGACCAGCAGGCACACCAGCACCACCAGCACCACCACGGCCTTCACGGCATCTTTTTTGTCAAAGCGCTTTTTCTGACGGTATTTCACTCTGTCACGAGATGAGGCACTGTCAGCATCCGGGCGTTCTCGTCCATCCGGTCAAGGAATTTTTCGCCCAGCTTGCGCAGTACCATCTCTCTTCCTCCTTTCAGATTCGGCGGGCGGCTCGTCGTATTGTGGCAGTCGCTTCCCAGCAGGGGAGTCGAGGTCAGCTCCAGAAGCTCCAGCCCCTGCTTCCGGGACCGCCAGTGCAGCAGCGTGTCCGCGTTGACCTGCAAAGCAATGGGGAGGGAGGCCAGCTCTTTCAGCCTGCGGCGGTTGTTGCTGCTGAAGCAGAACCGCTCCGGGTGGACGAGCACCACGTTGAAGTGTAGATCCAGCGCAAGCACCGTCACGGCCTCGGTCTGCTGGTCCGTCCACTCCGAAAAAGGCATCTCCAGCATCAGGGTCCGGGTGTTCTCGATGCAGAGCCGCTCCGGGTGATGCTCTTCCACGCCCCGGAAGTAGGCGACCTCGGCAGCTGGGAGGATACAGGGCAGATCATCCTGCGCCCCGACAGCTTCCCGCAGCTGTTCCAGCGCCATGGCCCGCCGCTCCAGATACATGGTCACGCTGTTCTGCCCGGCGTAGTAGTGCGAGGTCGCGCAGACCTCTACCACGCCCATCTCCGCCAGCCTGTGCAGCATCTCGATGGACATCTCCACGCTCTTGCTGCCATCGTCCATCCCCGGCAGGATGTGGGCGTGCATCTCTACAAGGCCGCCTGCATTCATTTTCCGCATCCCCTCCTTCGTGTCGTTCTGATAAGGCCAGAAACGGTATCTTCCATTGAGGTAATGGAAGATACCATGTGTTTGACAAATCTTGTTATTTTAACCATTCTATTTTACCATTGAATTACCATTGAGTAAAGAGGGTTCGGCATCATTTTGTACCCCCCCCCCCCCCGGACGAATTTTCAGCGATATAGTCAATCTTTTTGTGATTTGTTGTCCAATTTGTTCAGATAATCAGCCACAACTTCAATTTTCAAATCATTAGTGGTCAATAAGGTGTCAGCAGGAGGCTTTATATGGCAAGACGCGGTGAAAACATCCGAAAGCGCAGCGATGGACGGTGGGAGGGTCGATATATCAAAGGCCGTTCTGCGGACGGAAAGCCCTGCTGGGGCTATGTATATGGGGCAACCTATGCCGAGGTGCGGGAGATTTCTGCCCGCAAAAAGGCAGAGTACGGCATTTATAACCTGAACAGCACCGATATTACTTTTCGGAAATTCAGAGCAATGGTTGTATTCTGTCCGGCATGGTGTAAAAGAATCGACTTTTTCACACTATCAGTATACTTTGCGACATTATCTCCAACCTGTTTTCGGGGATTTCAAAGTGAGTGCTTTAAGCGAAAAAATTCTGGAGCAGGGACTTTTGGCAGTGATAACACCAGCCAACGGAAAGCAAAAGCCTTTAGGGGCAACCATGGCACAGGAGTGCTTGTCGATGCTGCGGCGCATCTGCAAGTATGCAGCGCATTTTCATCTCATTCGCCCTTTAGAGATCACGGTAAAGCTGCCGCAAAAAATCCCCAAAAATACTGCTGCCGTTTACAACAGAAGAACAAAAGAAATTACAGTCGTTCGTAATGGATGCACCTACGCCCCGGAAAATAGGTCTACTGCTTGGTTTTCAGTTAGGGCTGCGTATCGGCGAGATTTGCGGACTGAAATGGGGAGATTTTGATTTTATTGGCAGGAACCGTGACGATTCAGCGGACAGTAACACGGATCTCTTGTGGAAATGGCCACACAAAAGTCGTTGTTCAATCTCCCAAGACCCAAAATTCCCATCGTGAGATTCCCCTTCCTAAATCGCTGCTTCGTATTCTGAAGAAGTTGTCGAAAGATTTCAGCAGCGGAACTTGGTTTCTTTCTGGCAATGAGGAAAAGCCAGTCGAACCTCGATGTTACCGTAAGAGCATTTACGGCTATCTGAAAAAAGCCAGTGTCCATCAGGCGCATCCTCATGCGCTTCGCCACACCTTTGCAACGACCTGCTTGCAGGCGCATTGCGACATCAAAACCTTGAGCGAGCTGTTAGGTCATGCAGATGCTGCAGTCACGTTAAAAAATATGTTCACTCTGATATGACACGCAAACGAAAGAATAAATCGTGTTTTCGAAAACTTTTAAGGGGCAATTCGTGGTCGAACGCTTGTGAAACATTCGATAAATCGCAATTTATTGAGTGCCTTCTTCCATTACCTCAATGGAGGATACCTTTTCTTGTCTTTCTGTTGGTTGATTTTCGTACCAACTTTTCGGGAATATCATTCTTGAATATACGGTGCGCCGTACACAAAAACAACCTATTTCCGCTAATATCTACAAAAAAGGAGAACAGACATATGATATTAGCGACCGATGAAGATACAAAAGTAAAGATGCCGTTGCATTACGTTTCAAAGAGCTTTTGCGAGGAACGCAACATAAGTCCCAATGCCCTCGCTGTCCGTTCCGGTGTCACTCCGTCCACCGTTTACAGTATGCTTGATTCCTCTCAGCAGAGCGTCACCGTTCCAACCGTCAAAAAGCTGTGTGATGGCCTCGGAATTACGCTTGTGGATTTCTTTAATGCTTCGATTTTCACCACGATTGATCAGGGAATCCGATAAAAACGCATTGGTGTCGGTTTATCTATTGGAGATATACCGACGTTGTACGAAGCCGCTGATTATTTTACGCTCGAATTATAGCCCTGACGTTTTTCTTTTGCCCTATAACATAGAGATCTTTTCTCGGTTATTATCGCAATTTTCAAAAAATAGTGCCTATTATCGCCAGTCAAGAAATTAGTGCAACATTCAAACGGCACATTAGCGATATTCAGTTTGCGGATGTTGCTTGTGCATAAAAACGCAAACTGCTATAAAGATGCACCGCGCTTTTTGCGCTCTGCCCTTGTGGCACAGCTTGTGGCTGCCTACCTGCTTGGTCGGAGGGCTGGCATATGATGTATTATGATCAGTTCAACTACCGGAAAAGCGTAATTCAAAAAACTGCGCAGAGAGCGCTAACCTGACGCAGGAAGAG
>ENA-OQJP01000077-OQJP01000077.1-human-gut-metagenome-genome-assembly--contig:-NODE-77-length-42585-cov-5.358331_pt1 | contig 42585 bp, 41 predicted proteins | sample MGYA00242611_ERZ504778 | MGnify/ENA primary metagenome ERZ504778 (study PRJEB26092, sample SAMD00036349) | human gut metagenome | host: Homo sapiens | study: EMG produced TPA metagenomics assembly of...
TAAAAAAGAGAATCTTGTAAATATCGATTGATACGCATAGCGACGGCAGTCTGGAGAATAGGCCTCACAGCCCTCATGCGTTGAGAGAGATGCCTTTTCATGATATAATTATAACTTATGATAGGAATCGATTTTTAGTTCTTGCAGGAGGGTAAGGGTAAGCTATATGGGCAGCATTAAGGTACAGAAATTGGGTAAGTCTTTTGGCGTGCGCACGGTCTTCCAGGACGTCAGTTTTGAAATCCGCCGCGGCGAACGGATCGGCCTTATCGGGGCCAATGGGGCCGGGAAGTCGACGCTCCTCAAGTGTCTGATTGGGGAAGAGGAATACGATGCCGGTGCCTTTATCGTATCGGAAGGGGAGTCTATCGGCTATTTGCAGCAGGATGTGACCTATGCCGACGACATTACCCTCGGCCAGTTGATTACCGAGGCCTGGCAGGACGTCATGCGCATGGAAAAGGATTTGAAAGTCCTTGAAAAGGAGATGCAGGCCAGCCCCGATGACGAAGGGCTGATGAATCGCTATGCCCGCCTTCAGGAGCGCTTTGAATGGCTCGGCGGCTATGAGTACGAATCGATGTCCCGCAAAATCGTCCGCGGTCTCGGCTTTTCGGAAGCCGACATGGATCGGCCTGTCCAGAGTTTTTCCGGCGGCCAGAAGACGCGCATCAATTTGGCCAAGGCCTTAGTGCGCCGTCCGGACTATCTCTTCCTCGACGAACCGACGAACCATCTCGACATGGACATGCTGGAATGGCTCGAAGGCTACCTCTTGTCGTACGGCGGCGGCATTCTCATCGTTTCCCATGACCGTTATTTCCTCGACCGGGTAGCGACAGGCATCTTAGAGCTGTCTCACGGCAAGGTGACCAAGTACAAGGGCAATTATACGCGCTATGTCGAACAGCACGACCAGCAGCAAAAAGCCCTCGAACGGGCCTATAAGAAACAGCAGGAACATATTCATGAGACGGAAGAATATATTCGTAAATACAAGGCCGGCATCAAGGCAAAACAGGCCCGGGGCCGCCAGTCTCAGCTCGATCGATTGGAACGGATCGAATGGCAGCCCGATGAAGCATCCCTTTGCTTTAATTTTAAGCCCGTCGAAGAGTGCGGCCAAAAGGTACTGACCCTCGATAAGGTCAGTGGTGGTTTTGCCGACCGTCAGCTCTTTGATCATCTGTCCCTTCTCCTGCGCCGCGGGGAAGCGGCGGCCCTCATCGGCCCCAACGGAGCCGGGAAGACGACCCTTATCCGCATGATCATGGGGGAAAAGGAGCCGACAGACGGCCATATTACCCTGGGCAGCAAGGTCCATATCGGCTACTTTGCTCAGGAACATACGGAACTTCACGGGGCCTGGACCGTTCTCGATGAAATCATGAATGCCTTCAGTTACGGCGAAGACGAAGCCCGGTCGGCCTTAGGCCACTTCCTCTTCCGCGGCGACGACGTCTTTAAGGTCATCGACAGCTTAAGCGGTGGGGAACAGGCGCGAGTGGCTCTGCTCAAACTCTTTTTGCAGGGACCTAATTTCCTCATCCTCGACGAACCGACCAACCATTTGGATATTCCCACGCGAGAAGTCCTTGAACAGGCTCTCCTCGATTTTGGCGGGACCTATCTCGTCATTTCCCATGACCGTTATTTCCTCGATAAGATTACTCGCCGTACGCTGGTTCTCGAAAACAAGAAACTGACGGAATACGTCGGAAACTACAGCTATTATCGGGAAAAACTCCGGGAAGCCCAGGAACTTTCTGCCGAAGATGAAATAGAAGCCCTTCCGGAAAAAGACACGGCGGCCAAAAAGTCGTCGGCACCGGCTCCGGCCGCCAAAGTTCAAAAGGCACCGGTCTACGGTCAGGAAGCGAAGCTTCAAAAGTTAGAGCTGAAGATCGCTGAACTCGAAGCGACCCTTAAAATGTATGAAGTAAAGATGAATATGCCTGAAAATCAGACCGACGCCGAGGCTATGATGAGCCTGACGGCGGACTATGAAGCGGCCCAGGCCAAGCTCGATGCCGCCTATGAAGAGTGGGAATCACTGGCTGAATCTTAATCAAGCATAGAAGATATAAAAAATAAATATAACCGGTAAAAGTGATGCTGCCGTAAAACGTAAAACTTTATGTAAAAATCACGTTCTTTCATTTCAAGATTAGAGAATAAACGGGTGTAATCCTAAGAAATGAAGAAAAAGTGGCTTTACAAGTCTTTGGGATATGGTATACTATGTTCAACTTCCATGAAGAAGTGAATTTACTATAGCCTTTTGGAATACATAAATCCAGACTGACAGAGGGGAAGCGTTTATATATGGCAGCATCATTTAATTCCGTTACACCAGCTTTATTAGATGAATTACGTCGCGTCTTGGGGGATAAGTTCGTTAAGACCGATGACGATTATCTCGAAAGATATCAGACCGATGAAGAAGGGAACTCTCATTATTTCCATAAACCGGAAGTCGTCGTCTTCCCGGGCTCGACGGAAGAAGTGGCGGAAGTCGTCAAACTGGCCAATAAATACCTGGTACCGATTACGCCTCGTTCGGCCGGTTCCGGTGTTGCCTGCGGCGCTATCCCTGTCTATCACGGCATCGTCGTCGAATTGGAACGGATGAATCAGATTCTCACCTTTGATGCCGACAATATGTATGCCGTCTGCCAGACCGGGGTCATCACCGGTGACCTGCAGCGGGAAGCGGCTAAACACGGCCTCCTGTACGCCGGTGATCCGTCCAGCGCTGACAGCAGCATGATCGGCGGCAACGTAGCCAACAATGCCGGCGGCAATAAAGCCGTTAAATACGGGACGACGCGCAACCAGATCTACAGCCTGAAAGTCGTTACGCCGACGGGGGATATCCTCGATGCCGGTGCCCGCTTAAAGAAATGTTCTACCGGCCTTTGCCTGGAACAGCTCTTTGCCGGCTCGGAAGGCGTCCTCGGCATCATTACGGAAGTCACGGTCAAACTCCGCCCCATGCCGCCGTATACCTTCAATATGGTCTGCGTATTCAAGACCGATGAAGAAGCCTTCGCCCTGCCGAATAAAATTTTGAAAGCCGGCATCGACCCGACGAGTATTGAATTCATGGACAATGAAGCGCTGCGCATGACCTGCAAGTTCTTGGATATGAAGATGCCCCACGTCGACGAAGGCTGCGACTACGTCATCGTCACCGTCGAATCCTTCAGTGAAGACGATTCGGACCGCAAGATGGAACAGCTCTGCGATTTGGCCGAAGAAAATGGGTCTATCGACGAATTTGAAGCCGATAAGCGTATTTGGAAGCTGCGCAAGCAGTTTGCTGAAGCGGCCCGCGACGTCGACAAGATGTTCCAGACGGAAGATTTCGTCGTTCCCCTCGATAAGATTCCCGATATCACCAAACAGATTCCGGAACTTCGCGAAAAGTACGATCTCTACTGCGTCACTGTTGCTCATATCGGCGATGGGAACATCCACGTCCTGCCTTTGAATGCGAAGGGCCTCTCACCGGAAGAATGGTTTGAAAAGATCAAGGCCTTCCACCGCGACCTCTTCCCTCGTGTCTATGCTCTGGGCGGCAAGATGTCCGGCGAACACGGCGTCGGATTTAAGAAATTGGAAGAGTTCGCCCTTTGCACGCCGGAAGCAGAACTAAATGTCATCAAAGCCATTAAGAAGGCTTTAGATCCCAATAATGTAATGAATCCCGGTAAATTGGTACAAATTTGTTAAGTATTTCATAAAAGATTGCCTAACTTGCAAAGACGGCAACGATTATATGCAGATAATCGTTGCCGTCTTTTTATATATTTACTATAATAGTATAAAGGACATTACTAATGTACTTCTGGAATACGATAATGATGAAAACAGGTGATGACATGAAATACTACAGCCGTTTGAAGACGCTCCGATTGGAGGCGAGACTTTCTCAAGCTGATGTAGCCAAAATCTTAAAATGTTCACAAGTCGGGTACGGCATGTACGAATTGGGGAAACGGAAGATTCCCGTGGAAAAACTGATTCAACTGGCGAAGCTGTATCATACTTCGTTAGATTACATTGCCGGGCTGACGGATGAACGGACGCCTCGACCCAATCTGAAGAGTGAAGAAGAAGTACAAGTCTTATGAAAAAGGCTCATCCCATGGCAGTAAACTGCTGTCACGGGATGAGCTTTTTTCGATTTTAGAGGTTGTCAGATGTTAGCGATTGGTTAGACGTTGAAACGGAATAAGTTACATCGCCGTCTTTCATGATGTAATCCTTTCCTTCGAGGCGGACCAGGCCTTTTTCTTTGGCTCCTTGTTCACTGCCGCAGGCGATGAGGTCGTCGTAAGAGACGATTTCAGCGCGAATGAAGCCCCGTTCGATGTCGGTGTGGATCTTGCCGGCAGCTTTCTGGGCCTTCGTGCCGTTGACGATGGTCCAGGCACGGACTTCGTCGGCCCCGGCGGTGAAGAAGTTGATCAGGCCGAGGAGGGCATAGCTGGCTTTGATGAGCTTATCGAGGCCCGATTCGGGGAGTCCCAGTTCTTCTAAGAAGACGGCGGCTTCGTCGGCAGGAAGCTCGGCGATTTCCGCTTCGATCTTGGCCGAAACGGCGACGACTTGGGCGCCTTCCTGAGCGGCGTATTCTTCAACGCGTTTGACGTTGGGGTTGGAATCGGGGTCGCCGGCTTCATCTTCGGCGACGTTGGCGATGTAGATGATGGGCTTTAAGGTCAAGAGGTTGAGGTCTTTGACCTGAGGCAGGTCGTCTTTGGTAAGACCGGCTTTGCGGGCCGGTTCGCCGTTTTCAAGGCAGGCCAGGACTTTTTTCAGGACGTCGTATTCGGCCTTGGCTTCTTTATCGCCGCACTGGGCAACTTTGGCGATGCGGTCGGCCCGTTTCTGTACTGTTTCCAGGTCGGCCAGGCAGAGCTCGGTATTGATCGTTTCGATGTCACGAATGGGATCGATGGAGCCGTCGACGTGGGTGATGTTTGAATCTTCAAAGCAGCGGACGACTTCGGCGATGGCGTCGGTTTCGCGGATATGGCTGAGGAACTTATTGCCCAGGCCTTCGCCCTTGGAGGCACCGGCAACGAGGCCGGCGATATCGACGAAACGCATGACGGCGGGAATCGTTTTCTTCGGGTTGTACATGTCGGTCAGGACCTGGATGCGCGGATCCGGTACTTCTACGATACCGACGTTCGGTTCAATCGTGCAGAAGGGATAGTTTGCCGCTTCTGCGCCGGCCTTGGTAATGGCATTGAAAAGGGTGCTCTTACCGACATTCGGCAAGCCGACGATGCCTACTTCCAAATTTGTACTCAATGGTTAAACCACCTTTATTTGAATAAATTTAAATTAGCGATGCGGTTGACAGCTTCAATGGTATTTTCTTTGGTACCGAAAGCCGTCAGGCGGAGGTAGCCTTCGCCGTGGGGGCCAAAGCCCGAACCCGGCGTCGTTACGACGTGTGCTTTTTCGAGGAGAAGGTCGAAGAAGTCCCAGCTCTTCATGCCGTTCGGCGTCTGTACCCAGGCGTAAGGCGAGTTGGTTGCGCCGTAGACGGTGAAGCCTGCTTTGGTTAGGCCGTCGCGGATGATGTGGGCATTTTCCATGTAGTATTTGACGTCAGCCAGGCACTGTTTCTGGCCTTCCGGGCTGTAGTACGCTTCGGCAGCGCGCTGGACGATGTACGGCGTGCCGTTGAAGAAGGTGCACTGGCGGCGGTTCCACAAGGGATTGAGTTCGACAGCCGTGCCGTCTTTTTTATAAGCCGTGCAGGCGTGGGGAACGACGACATAGGAGCAGCGAGTGCCCGTGAAGCCTGCGCATTTGGAGTAAGAGCGAAGTTCGATGGCGACTTCTTTTGCCCCTTCGACTTCAAAGATGCTGTGGGGAACGTCCGGTTCGGTGATGTACGTTTCATAAGCCGAGTCATAGATGATGATGAAGTTGTTCTTCTTAGCGGCTGAGACCCAATTGGCCAGTTCTTCTTTGCTCATGGCCGTGCCCGTCGGGTTGGAGGGGTTGCAGAGGTAGACGATGTCGACTTTTTCCGTCGGCGGTACGGCTTTGAAGCCATTTTCCGGTGTGCAGGGAAGGTAGACGACGCCGTCGTAAATGCCCTTTTCGGCGTTCCATTCGCCCGTGTGACCGCACATGACGTTGGAGTCGAGATAGACCGGGTAGACCGGATCGGCTACGGCGAATTTGAGGTCGCTGCCGAAGATTTCCTGGATGCAGGCAACGTCTGTCTTAGCGCCGTCGCCGACGAAGACTTCGTCAAGATCGAGGTCGATGCCCCGTGTTTTATAGTCACCGTCGATGATGGCCTGGCGGAGGAAGTCATAACCTTGTTCGGGGCCGTAACCGCGGAAGGTTTCGGCTTTGCCCATTTCGTCGACGGCTTTGTGCATGGCGTCGATGATGGCCGATGCCAGGGGACGGGTGACGTCGCCGATGCCGAGACGGATGATATTCGCTTCCGGATGTGCTTTGGAGTAGGCTTCTACTTTCTTTGCAATCGTGGCAAAGAGGTAGTTTCCGGGGAGTTTCAAGTAGTTTTCATTTACGTGAGCCATAAATGGACCTCCTTATGTTCGTTGATAGTAAAAATCTGTTAGCTCCTTTATTTTACTACATTCTATGGACATTGGAAAGGTAAGGGGACGGCGGCAGGCATGAGAAAATAAAATGACTGCCATTCGTGACGGTGATTGAATCGCTTTTCTTTTTGCCGTATAATGAAATTATAATCAATATGTTCGAGGCCCATCGAGCCGGGAGGAGTGACCTGTCTATGGATTACAAGGGGAAAAAATGTCTCATCGCCTATTTTTCACATGCCGGGATGAATTACGTCAGCGGTAAGATCGTCAATCTCAAGGTCGGCAATACGGAACAGGCCGCCAAGATGATCAGTCGTATGACCGGCGGTGACCTGTTTCATATCCGCGCGGCAGCCGTCTATCCTCACGAGTATAAAGAAACGGTCTCCCTGGCCCGCCATGAATGGGAAAAGAGGCTTCGGCCGGCACTGGCCCGGGATCTCGACGATATCAGCGGTTACGACCTCGTCTTTCTCGGCTATCCCAATTGGTGCGGCACCATGCCCATGGCCATGTGGACCTTTTTAGAAAATCACGACTTTTCCGGCAAGACCATCTATCCTTTCTGTACTCACGAAGGAAGCGGCATCGGCCGCAGCCTGGAAGATATCCACGCCCTTTGCCCGAAAGCCACTTTGGGAACGAGTCTGGTCATCCTGGGTTCGACCGTTCAAGATGCTGAAAGCGATGTGCGCCGCTGGCTGAACGGATAATTTTTGACATGCAAAAAGCACTGCTCCATAAGGAACAGTGCTTCTTTTTATTCATAGCGAAGGGCTTCGATCGGGTCGAGCTTGGCTGCTTTTCGGGCAGGGTAGATGCCGAAGAAGAGGCCGATGCCGACGGAGAAGCTAAAGGAAATGATGATTGGCGCTGCCGTGATGACCGTCTCGAAGAGGCCTGACTCGGCTATGGCCAAGGCGATGCCGACGCCGCAGGCGACGCCGAGGAGACCGCCGATGACGCCGATGACGACGGACTCGATGAGAAACTGCATCATGATATTCTGGAAGGTAGCTCCCAGGGCCTTGCGGATGCCGATTTCACGGGTTCGTTCGGTGACCGAGACCATCATGATGTTCATGATGCCAATCCCGCCGACGACGAGGGAGATGGCAGCGATGCTGCCTAAGAATAAGGTCAGCATGGTCGTCGTCTGGGTCATCGTTTCCATGAGGCTGGTCAGGTTGCGGACGTTGAAGTCGTCTTCCTTGCCGTTGGTAATGTGATGACGCTGGCGCAGGAGCGTTTCGACTTCCGACTGTACCTGTTCGATTTTATCGGCACTCGAGACCTGGATGTTGATGGCCTTGATATAGGTAATGCCCATCAGTCGTTCCTGGGCCGTCGTCAAGGGGACGATGACCACGTCGTCCTGGTCCTGGCCGACCGATGATTGCCCCTTGCTTTCGAGGACACCGATGACTTTGTAGGGCTGATTGTTGATACGGATCGTCTTGCCGACCGGGTTGGCTTCTTCAAAGAGGTTGGTGGCGACCGTCGTCCCGATGACGGCGACGCGGTTTCGCGAGTTTAAATCAGATTGGGTGATGAAGGAGCCCGACTGGACGGTAAGGGACCGGATATGAAGGTATTCCGGCGTAACGCCGTAGACCGATGTATTCCAGTTCTGGTTGCCGTTGACGACCTGGTACGAGCTGTTGACCGTCGGCGACACGTAGTCGATATTTTTGATTTTATTTTTAATCGCTACGGCATCGTCGTATTTTAATTTTTTATTGGAGCCGGCTGCCGAGCGGACGCCGCCGCTGTTGGCCGAGCCCGGCATGACGATGAGCATGTTGCTGCCGAGGCTGGCAATGGAGTTAGTGACGTTCTGCCGGACGCCCATGCCGATGGAGATCATGGCGATGACGGCGCCGACACCGATGATGATGCCCAGCATGGTCAGGATGGAGCGCAGCTTGTTGGATAACAGTGCCGTAATGGCGATTTGGACGCTTTCACTAAATAACATCCATAACGACCCCTTTCGGCATCTTTGGTAATCTTACCGTCTGACAAGAGGAGCTGACGGGTGGCGCAGGCGGCGATTTCCGGTTCGTGTGTGACCAGGATGATCGTCTTATGGTCTTCGTGGAGCTCTTCAAAGAGGCGCATGATGTCTTTGGTCGACTTCGTATCGAGGTTGCCCGTCGGTTCGTCGGCCATGATGATGTGCGGATTGTTGACCAGGGCCCGGGCGATGGCCACGCGCTGGCGCTGGCCGCCGGAGAGCTCGTTTGGTTTATGGTGGGCCCAGGTTTCAAGGCCGACGGATTTCAGTTTATCCATGGCCCGTTCAGTCCGCTCTTTGCGGCCGACGCCGGCGTATACCAAGGGCAGGGCGACGTTGTCGAGGGCTGTGATTCGCGACAAGAGGTTGAAGTTCTGGAAGACGAAGCCGATGTGCTGGTTGCGGACGACGGCTAATTCATCGTCATTGAGGTGAGCGACTTCCTTGCCGCCAAGCTGGTAGGAGCCGGCTGTCGGTCGGTCGAGGCAGCCGAGGATGTTCATCAGCGTCGACTTCCCGGAACCGGACGGCCCCATGAGGGCGGCAAATTCCCCTTCTTCGATGTTGAGGGTGATGCCGGCTAAGGCGGCGAAATCTTCACCGCCGATGTGGTATATCTTTTCGATACCTTGGAGTTCAATGATTGGATTCATGGTAAGGACCTCCCTTACATGGGCGGTGGCCCTTGGCGGCTGCTGCTCTTCGAGGAGGATGATGACGAAGAGGACTTGGTGGCCGTATAGGTAATGGAAACCTTGTCGCCTTCGGTGAGGCCCGACAGGATTTCGACGTAGTCACTGCTGTAGATACCGGTCTTGACCGGAACTTGTTCTGTCGTGCCGTCGTCGTTGACGCGGACGACGTAGGAACCAGAGTCATTGGTCTTCAAGGCGGCAATGGGGACGACTAAGGCGTCTTGTTTTTCCGACGTCGTAATGTCGACGCGGGCCGTCATGCCCAGTTTTAAGACGTCGTCAGGGTCATTGACGTCGAGGGTGACGTAATAGTAGATGACGCTGGCTGAAGAACTGGATGAACTCGACGAAGAGGACGACGTGGAGCTGTTCGTATCCCAGGTGTTGCTGGTGTCGGTCTGGGAGATTTTTGTGACTCTGGCCGTAAAGGTGCGGTCCGTATAGGCGTCTACCGTAAAGGTAGCTTCCTGACCGACTTGGACCTTGCCGATATCCGTTTCGTCGACTTGGGCTAAAATCTGTTTATTTGCCGTATCGGCGATACGCATGATGACTGTCGGGTTGCTGTTGCCCTGAACGGCCATGGTGCCGACCGTCTTCGGTTCGCCGACGACGACGCCGTCCATCGGGGCTGTAATGACTGTTTCGGCTACGTCTGATTCGGCTTCTGATAAGGTACTGAGGGCCGTATCGTAATTAAACTTAGCCGTGTCCAGGTCCTGCTTGGTCCCGGCGCCGAGATTGTAGAGCTGTTCGGCTCGTTCGTATTCCACCTTGGTATTGGTGACCTTGTACTGAGCCTGATCACGCTGGGCTTCGAAATCTTTGCCGTCGAGGATGGCGACGGTCTGGCCGGCCGTGACGTGGTCATTTTCCTTGACCAGAACCTGGCTGATACGAGCCGTGATCTTCGGCGATACTTCGACAGAATCGACGGGGCTGATGGTCCCTGTCGCCGATACGGTCGACTTCAAATCCTTGCGGACGACTTCTGCCGTTTCTACGGCGGCTGCTTGTTTTGCCTTCTGCTGGCTTTGGTAGTACGTGTACCCGCCAAAGGCACAGGCGGCGATGACGACAGCGGCAATGGCAATTTTCAGGCGCTTGTCTATTCTCATGATATCACTCCAAACGTATAATACTTGAAATCTGCTGCCAATAGTAATGTTAAGCTTATAATCAGTACAAGTATAGCATGGTCAAGGTCCAAGGATAAAGGAAAAGCCCTCAGTTATTGTAAAGTGAGTTAAAACTGTGATAAATCTTCCCTTCGCCATAGGGTTTTCGGAAAGAATATGGTATACTGAGATAGGTTATTATTTATACCAGTCTTTATAATAGAAAGGTTTGATACTATATGGTAAATGAACGAAAGACCTCGGCCTTTTCCAACGGCTTGTTGTGGTTTGGCGCGGGGATTTCCATTGCAGAAATTTTGACCGGCATGCTCTTGGCTCCCTTGGGCTTTGTCCGGGCCCTGGAAGCCATCATTTTGGGGCATGTCATCGGCGGCATCATCATGTATCTGGCAGGCCTCATCGGCGGCCGGACGGGAGGCAGTGCCATGGAAACGGTGCGCATCTCCTTTGGTACGCAGGGGGCAAAGCTCTTTGCCGGCCTGAACGTCATCCAGCTCGTCGGCTGGACGGCCGTTATGGTAGGCAGTGCCGCTTTGGCGGCTAACACCATTGCTGCTATCGGCGTGTCTTGGTGGAGTATTATCATCGGCGCCTTCATCGCCTTGTGGATCGTCATGGGCCTTAAGAATCTCAGCAAGGTCAATGTCGTCGTCATGGCAGCTTTGTTTATTTTGACGATTGTCCTCAGCATGGTCGTATTCCAAAACGGAACGCCAATCGTTCCGGACGGAGAACTCACCTTTGGCGGTGCCGTAGAATTGGCTGTCGCTATGCCCTTATCGTGGCTGCCGATTATTTCGGACTATACGAGAACGGCCAAGAAGCCGGTCCTGGCAACGGCGGCTAGCTGCGGTGCGTACTTTATCGCTAGCTCCTGGATGTTTATCATCGGCATGGGCGCCGCCTTGTTTACAGGGCAGGACGACATTGCTGCCATCATGCTCCAAGCCGGCATGGGAATCGCCGGTATCCTCGTCGTCTTACTGTCGACGGTTACGACGACCTTCCTCGATGCCTTTTCCGCCGGCGTCAGCTTCCAAAGCTTAGCGCCTAAGGCTTCGGATAAGATCATGGCCCTGGCAGCGACGGTACTCGGTGTCGTCTTGGCTATTTTGCAGCGCCCGATCAGTTCCAGGATTTCCTCTATCTCATCGGATCCGTCTTTGCGCCTATGACGGCTATCCTCTTGGCAGACTTCTTTATTTTGAAGCGAGATCATACGGCAGAAAGCGTCAATTGGCTCAACATTGTTTTATGGGTCCTCGGTGTCATCTTGTATCGCTATCTGCTCAGTGTTGATACGCCGGTCGGTATTACCGTTCCTGTCGTCGTCATCATCATGGTCATCAGCACCCTTATCCATAAAATCGTAAAAGCCTGACATCATGATGAGTCAGCTGTGAGTCGACTTAACGATTCTCTTGACTAACATTTCTCTGCGGCTCATAGGTGCCTTGAAAGCAGCTCCGTTTGGGGCTGCTTTTTTTGCTGTTTTAAGGGTACTCTTGGATGGAGGAAGCCCCTTGTGTATAATAAAAATATTGATGGAAGAAGCATCACCTTGACGTCAAAGGAGTGGGGACCATGAATATAATGACCGCAGGGGAGCCGGATATTCCTGAATTATATCGGCTGCAGTTACTGGCTTTTGAGAGCGAAGCCGCCATGATCGGCAGCCGCGACGTACCGGCGCTCCAAGAAACGGAAGATGACTTCCAGCGCGATTTTGCCCATTGGACGACACTGAAACTCGTCACCGATGAAGATGTCATCGTCGGCGTCATCCGTTATCGCCATGACGGGGATATCGTCGACGTGGGCCGGCTCATGACTCATCCCGATTACCGTCGCCAGGGATTGGCAGAAAAACTCTTGGAAGCCGTTGATTCAGTCTGTGCCGGAAAGACGAGAGAGCTATATACTTGTACGAAAAGCTGGACCAATATCAGGCTCTACGAAAAAATGGGTTATCGACCGGTTAAGGAAGTGACGGAGGCGACGGGACTGTCCTTTGTCTATATGAGAAAAGAATAATTGCCAGGAAACAGAAAAAAGAGCAGCTGCACCCTTGTCGGTGCGGCTGCTCTTTTGGCGTTACTGTGCTTTATTGTTGCTGTCTTCCTGCTGTCTTCGTGCTTCTTCTGACGGCTGTCTCGAAGCTTCTTCACTCCGGGACTCGGCTTTTTCGTCGGTCTTTTCTTTATCGTCGGATTCTTTCTTTTCGGTTGCGGCTTCTTTCTTGGAGTCGTCAGCGACGCGGGCGCTGTTGTTGGAAAGGGCTGTTCGTGCCCGCATCCGTTCCATACCGGCCGGAACGGCAAATTCCCGGTCGGGCTCGTCCGCTGCGGCAGAGGACATGTAATCTTTCCAGATTTCTGCCGGGATCGTGCCGCCGTAGACTTCGCCAAGGCTGTGGGCACCCGTATCGTCACCGATCCAAACGGCGGTTACGATATCCGGGGTATAGCCGACGAACCAGGCGTCTTTATTGTCGTCCGTCGTACCGGTCTTGCCGGCTGCCGGCCGTCCGAGGGCGGCGGCTGTACCGGTGCCGTAGTCGATGACGCCTTCTAACATGACTGTCATTTCATAGGCTTCTTTTTCGGACATGACGCGCGTCTTGTTTTCTTCTTTTCCAAGGGTCGATTCATCTTCCAGGACGTTGCCGTTGCGGTCGAGGATTTTAACGATGGCCGTCGGTTTGACGTGAACGCCTTTGTTGGCAAAGGTGCCGTAAGCACTGGCCATTTCAAGGGGCGTGACGCCTCGGGTCAGACCGCCGAGGGCCATGGCTAAGTTGTCGTCCTTGTCGTCGAGGGTGGTGATGCCCATTTTCTTGGCGTTGGCAATGATATTGCTGGGGCCGACGCGGTCGGCGAGCTGAACGGCAATGGTGTTGACCGAGTTTGCCAAGGCGACGCTGAGGGGCATCGAGCCTCGATAGGAACCGCTGGCGTTCTTCGGACTCCAGCTGCCGTAGGTGACCGGTTTATCTTCCATCGTCGTATCGGGCGTCATATCGTGCTGCAGGGCCGTCAGATAGACGAAGGGTTTAAAGGCGGAACCCGGCTGACGGACGGCTTGGCTGGCGCGGTTGAAGCTGTCTTGGCCGCGGCCGCCGACCATCGCTAAGATGTAGCCTGTCTTGGGATCGATGGAGACGATGGCGCCCTGAGGCTGGGTCAGACCGTTTTCATCGGTGTAGTTTTCAGGCAGGTTGTGCAGGGCCTGGACGGCTGCGTGCTGTTTGTCGACGTCGAGGGTGGTGTAGATCTTGAGGCCTTCTTTGTAGAGGGCATCGTCGCCGTATTTTTGAGCGACCTGCTGGGATACGTAGTCGATGAAGGATGCGTTTTCGTCGCTTTCCTGAGTCTGGTGGTTCTTCGAAAGGTCGAGGTCCTGATTCTTGGCCTGATCGGCTTCGGCCTGCGAGATGTAGCCGTATTTTGCCATTTGGTCGAGGACGACGTTGGTCCGCTGCTTGGCTTCACTCAGGTTATTGAACGGCGAATAGTAATTCGGGCTCTTGGGAAGACCCGCCAAGAGGGCACACTGGGTCAGGGTCAATTCACTGACGTCTTTATTAAAGTATGTCTTGGCGGCTGTCTGGATCCCGTAGGCGCCCTGACCGAAGTAAATCTGGTTCATGTACATTTCGAGGATTTCTTTTTTACTGTACTTTTGCTCGATTTCTAAGGCCAGCATGGCTTCTTGAATCTTTCGCTTCAACGTCTGTTCCTGAGACAGGAAGGCGTTTTTGGCAAGCTGCTGCGTAATCGTACTGCCGCCTTGGGCGATGCCGCGGTTGGTCAAGTTGGTGAACAAGGCGCGGACGATGCCGATGGGATCGATACCGATGTGTTGATAAAAGCGGTTGTCTTCGGCTGCAATAAAGGCATTCTGCAGGTTTTGCGGCACTTTATTGATGTCGATGGGAAGCCTGTTCTGATCGGAATGAAGGGTCGTGATCAGGCGTCCATGGGCATCGAAGACCTGGGACGATACGGCATGCCGCATGCTATTGCTTACCGTCGGTAAGCTCTGATGGGCAGCAAAAATATAGCCAAACCCTAAGCCGGCAAAAACAACAAGGCATAAGGCGATAAAAAGGCGGATGCGGCGAAATGGACCGGCCTCTTTGGCTTTTTTTGCTCTGCGTCTGGGTGTATACATTTTTTCCTCCTACATGACGTTTGTACTCATTATAAGGTTATTATATATAAATTAAAATATTACTAGCTCCTTATTATACCACAATCGGCTTTATTATCCTATATATATCGAAGAGGTTGAGAAACTTTAAAGTGGACCCTGGTTTTTAAACGTTTTACGATACACTGAATCTGAAAATTTTTCATATGTAGTATACTCTTGAAAAGAGAGTAATCCATCTTTTTGAAAAACTATTGACATTGTGAACTTATTAGCGTACTATAAACGTATGAAAAAGACAATTTAGCATATACAAATTAATGCATCAGCAGGAGGTAAAGATGATGGCAATGGATAGAGAAAAGGCGTATGTATTATGGTTTGATGAATTGCGCAGAGAAGACGTAGCGCTCGTAGGCGGTAAATCGTCTTCCCTTGGCGAATTGACGTCCCAGACGGACGTTCCTGTTCCTTACGGTTTTGCGACGACGGCTGCCGGGTACCGCCACTTTATGCATGAAACAGGCATGGATGTTAAGATTCCGGAATTGTTAAAAGGATTGACCGACGTGGAAGACGCCGTTCAACTTCGTGATGTTACCGCTAAAATCCGTCAGGCCATCTGTGATGTGCAGATGCCGGATGATTTAGCCGAAGAAATTCGTAAGAGCTATGAAGAATTAGGCCAGAAAGTCGGCGAAGCCCAGCCTTTTGTTGCCGTTCGCTCCAGCGCTACGGCAGAAGACTTGCCCGATGCCAGCTTTGCCGGTCAGCAGGATACGTACCTCAATGTACAAGGTGCCGACATGGTCATCCAAAAAGTAAAGGAATGTTATGCCTCGACCTTTACCGACCGGGCTACGTATTACCGGACGAAACAGGGATTTGATCACCTTACTGTCGCTTTGAGCGCTGCCGTTCAGATGATGGTTTTCTCCAAGTCGGCCGGCGTTATGTTTACGGTCGACCTGGTAACCGGTGACGATACGACGATTACCATCGAAGGCGCCTGGGGTCTTGGCGAATACGTCGTCCAAGGGACGGTTACGCCGGATAACTTCAAGATCCGCAAAGACGATCTGTCCATCGTATCGCGGATGGTCAACACGAAGCCTGTTGAATTGGTCCGCAAGCCCGGCGGCGACTGCGAAGAACGACTCGTTCCTCCGGAACTGCAGAAGCAGCAGGTCATTACGGACGAACAGATCCGGGAACTTGCTGTCTATGCTAAAAAAATCGAAAAACACTACGGCTGCTACATGGATATGGAATGGGGCGTCGATGAACGGACCAATAAAGTATGGCTCCTTCAGGCTCGGCCGGAAACGGTTTGGTCGAAGAAGAATAAAGAAAAGGGTGAAGCCGCTGCGGCACCGGTGGCTACGACGACAGACCGCAAGGTTATCGTAAAAGGCCTTCCGGCAAGCCCAGGCAGTGCTGCCGGCAAAGCTCACGTCATCCTCGATCCGTCTAAGATTGCTGAATTTAAAGACGGCGAAATCCTGGTTACGACCATGACCGCTCCGGACTGGGTACCGGCTATGAAGAAAGCAAAAGCCATCGTTACCGATGCCGGCGGCATGACCTGCCATGCATCCATTGTCAGCCGTGAATTGGGCATTCCTTGTATCGTCGGGACCAAGAGCCGCAGCGTCGAAGCGACGACGGCCATTCCTGACGGAGCTGAAATCACCGTCGATGCAACCAATGGCATCGTCTATGAAGGCGTCGTAGCCGACCTCGTAAAACCCAAGGCAGCTGAAGCTTCCGGCGGTACGGCCGGGACGACTGTCGTCGCTGCTGAGTCGGTACCGGTTACGGGGACCAAGATTTATATGAATCTCGGCAATCCCGACCTGGCTGAAAAATACGGCACCCTTCCGTGTGACGGCATCGGCCTCATGCGTGAAGAATTCATTTGGACGACCTTCATTCATGAACATCCTTTATATCTCATCGAAACGGGCCGTCCGGACCACGTCGTCGACCAGTTGTCCGAAGGCATCCGCAAAGTCTGCCAGGCCTTGGCTCCGCGCCCGGTAACCCTGCGCCTGAGCGACTTTAAATCGAGCGAATACCGCAACCTCAAAGGCGGCGATAAATACGAACCGGAAGAAAGCAGCGCCCTCCTCGGTTGGCGCGGTGCGTCCCGCTACTACGATCCCAAATACGTAGAAGCCTTTAAACTCGAATTGCAGGCCGTTCGTAAAGTCCGCGAAGAATACGGCTTCAAGAACCTCAACGTCATGATTCCCTTCTGCCGCCGTGTCGATGAAATGCAGAAAGTCGTCGACCTCATGGCCCAGGAAGGACTCCATCGCGGTCCGGACTTTAAGGTATGGCTCATGGCTGAAATCCCGTCGAACATCATCCTGGCTGACCAGTTCAACCAGTTCGTCGATGGCTACTCCATCGGTTCCAATGACTTGACGATGCTGATCATGGGCTGCGACCGTGATAATGATACCGTAGCACCTCTCTTTGATGAACGGAACTTAGCTGTCAAACGGGCAATCCGCCACCTCATCGCCGTGGCTCATAAGGACGGCAAGACCGTTTCTATCTGCGGCCAGGCGCCGAGCGTCTATCCTGATTTTGCAGAATTCCTGGTCAAGAGCGGCATTGACTCCATTTCCGTCAACCCCGATGCCGTTATCTCGACGCGTAAGCACATTGCTCAGGTCGAACAGCGAATCCTCCTCGATTCCCTGACTGGAAAAGGCCGTGCTGATACTGAAGATTATACGTGGTAATCGTCCCGTGACGAAGTGAGCCGAAGAAAGGCGGTCCAACGACATGATTGGACCGCCTTTTTCGGGTAGGACTATTCGGTATGATGTGATTATAAATAATGTATACTTTATATCGCAGATTAGCCCTATATATGATATGATAGTAAGCGAATGAGAGTGCTATTGGTACATAGGAGGTGAAAAGACGCTATGTTATCGGAACGTCAGGAGAAAATTTTACAGATTGTAAAGGAAAACAGTCCGATTACGGGCCAGCATATTGCCAATCGCCTTCATGTGACTCGGGCGGCCTTGCGTTCAGACCTGGCTATTTTGACGATGCTGGGACTCATCGATGCACGTCCGAAATTAGGCTACTTTTTTACAGGAAATAAGGAAAAAGACCTGACTGTCGCGGGCCATTACTGATATTACCATCGATTCCTGCCTGTCTCAACCGGTCATCGTCGGCGAGCACACGAGTGCCTACGATGCCATCATCGCCATGTTTACGGAAGATGTGGGGACGGTGTTCGTCGGAACCGACAATATTTTGGCCGGCGTCGTATCGCGAAAGGATTTGTTGAAGACAGCCATGGGCAGCAATGACCTGCGGACCCTGCCGGTGAGAATGGTCATGACGCCGGTGAGCAAGGTGATCTATGTACAGCCCGATGAAAAGGCCATCGTCGCCGCCCAGCGTTTGAACGAATACGAAATCGACTGTCTGCCTGTCGTCAACGTCATCACCAGCGATGAAGATGATAAAAAAGAACTGCAGGTCATCGGAAGAATTTCAAAGACCAACATCAACCGTTTATTTGTAGAATGTGGGTTAGGGAGGAGATAATCTTGGAAAAAAAGCCGATTATTTATGCTTGCTCCGACTCCCTGGGTGAGACGGCCGAACGCGTCGCCCGGGCAGCGGCAAGTCAATACGATAAGCAAGAATTTAATATCATCCGTGTACCGTATATTCGCTCCGATCAGCAGATCGAAGAATTGGTCCGTAAGGCCGAAGCCGACGGGGCCATGATTTGCTATACCATCATTTCTCCGGCTTTGCGCCGTAAATTGAAGGACCTGACGGCCTCGGCCAATGTCACCGTCGTCGACATCATCGGTCCTATGCTGGCCGGTGTCGGCACCTTGACCGATACGGAACCGACGTTGAAAGCCGGCATGATCCATCAGCTCGACGAAGAATACTTCAAGCGCGTCGAAGCCATTGAATTTGCCGTAAAGTACGACGACGGAAAGAACCCCATGGGCTTTTTAAAGGCCGACATCGTCATCGTCGGCGTATCGCGGACGTCGAAGACGCCGCTGTCCATGTATTTGGCTCATAAACGGGTCAAGGCGGCCAATCTGCCCCTCGTACCGGAAGTCAATCTGCCGCCTGAATTGTTCCAGATTCCGGCCCGCAAAATCGTCGGCCTGATTATCGATCCCTTCAAATTGAATTTTATTCGTTCCGAACGGCTTCGCAGCATGGGCCTTGATGCCAATGCTAGCTATGCCAATATTGAACGGATCAACGAAGAATTAGAGTATGCTCGCGGGGTCATGCGGCGTCTGCACTGCCCGATTATCGACGTGTCGTCAAAGGCTATCGAAGAGACGGCAAACTTAGTCATGGAAATCGTCAAACGAAATAAAGAATTATACCCTGATGAGGGATAACCTTCAGGGGAAAATAAAAAAAGGATTCGGTCCGAGGACCAATCCTTTTTGTTTTTACGCCTTTTGTTGGTTGCGCTTTACGAAGCCTGGCGGCGTTTTCCCCAGGTTTTTGGCATTAAAAAAGCGCTGCCGTTATAGGCAACGCTTTTTCGATAGTCATTAAACATCACGCTGGACTTTGCCGGAACGAAGGCAACGAGTGCAGACGTTAACTCGTTTAATTTCGCCGTCGACGATAGCGCGGACTCGCTGGATATTCGGTTTCCAGGTTTTTTTCGTTTTAAGTGGGAATGGCTGACATTCATGCCGCTCATTGTTCCTTTACCACATACTTCGCAAAAGTTTGCCATTAGTTACACCTCCCTGCACCATCACAGTACAACGTATAAATCTTATCATAAATCATAGGGCAACGCAAGTTTTATTTATAAAAAGCCTACAAAATATGATACAATAAATGAAAGTTCTTGACAAGGAGTTTTTTATGGAATTTTCTATTCGCGATATAAAAGGAATCGGACCGCGTAAGGAAGCGCTTTTTGCCCGGCTGCACCTTATGACGGTGACGGATCTTCTGCAGTATTTTCCTCGCGATTACGAGGACCGCAGCCACATTTGGTCCATCGGTCAGGCTCCGTGCGGGACCGGGGAAGCCATCCTTTTGTGCGGGACTGTCGCCTCCGTTCAGGAGGCCCGGCCGCGACGGGGGTTGTCGCTGCTGAAAGTGGCCGTCGGCGACGGGACCGGTGCCGTCGAGTTGGTTTGGTTCAACCAGGCTTTTAAGAAGCGCCAGTTCAAGGTCGGCATGACACTGACCGCTTTTGGGAAATTGGAATGGGCCTATGGCCGGCGGCAGATGAATTCACCCGACACGGAAGAGGGACGGGTAGAAGGCTCGGGTTTCGTCCCCGTCTATGGCCTGACCGATGGCCTTCGTCAGCAGGATGTGCGAAAGGCCGTCCGTGGAGCCCTTGATTTAGCCGCAGTTCACCCGGATATCCTCCCCGGCTGGGATGCAGGCCGCCATTCGGCTTTTTCCCAGATGCCCTCTCTTACCGCCTATGAAACCCTCCATTTTCCGCCATCTTTGGAGGCCAAGGAACAGGCTCGCAAACAGATGGCCTTTGAAGAACTCTTCGATATGCAGCTCGGCCTCTTATTGCGGCGTCACCGCGAGGGGAAGCGGAAGGGGATTAAATGTGGCCCCAACGGCCGCCTTCTCCGGTCTTTTTATGAGCACCTGCCGTTTACCCTGACCAAGGGACAGACAAGGGCCTTTTTAGACATTCAGAACGATATGGAAAGTGAAGTTGCGATGCAGCGCCTCGTTCAAGGGGATGTCGGCTCTGGGAAAACCGTCGTCGCCGCCCTGGCTTTGGCAAAGATCGTTGAAAACGGCTACCAAGGGGCGCTGATGGCGCCGACAGGCATTTTGGCAGCTCAGCATTATGAAGAGTTTCTCCGCCTTTTTAAGGACCTCGACGTCCGCATCGCGCTTTTGACCGGTCGGACGACGGGAAAGGAACGGCAGCAGATTCTGGCGGACCTTCACGACGGGGCCATCGACATCCTCATCGGAACCCATGCCCTCATTCAGGACGACGTCTTATTTTACAGCCTGGGGTTGGTCGTAACTGATGAACAGCATCGTTTTGGCGTCCGTCAGCGTTCGGCCCTGGCCCGGAAAGGGCAGGAACCCCATGCCTTATTCATGACGGCTACGCCCATTCCCCGGACGCTCACCTTGTCGTTGTATGGGGATCTCGACGTGTCGTCCATCCGTGAACTGCCGCCGGGACGAAAGATGGTCAAAACCTATGCCGTCGGCGAAGCCCTGCGCCGGCGGGTCTATACCTTCATGGACAAGCTCATGGAAGCGGGACAGCAGTGCTACGTCGTCTGTCCTCTGGTGGAAGCGTCGGAGTCTGTTGACCTTCAGGCCGCGACCGACCTTTATGAAGAGCTGCGCCATAAATTCTTCAAGAAACGCACCTGCGGCCTGGTCCATGGCCGCATGGCCGGCAAAGAAAAGGAAGCCGTCATGGAGGCCTTTCAAAAGGGAGATATCGACCTCTTGGTGGCGACGAGTGTCATCGAAGTCGGCGTCAACGTACCCAATGCGACCATCATGTTCATCGATGGCGCCGAGCGCTTCGGACTGGCTCAGCTCCACCAGCTTCGCGGCCGCGTTGGCCGCGGTGATTTGCAGGCCTACTGCATCCTCATGGCGAAAGGCGGCAGTGAAGAAACGAAGCAGCGCCTTAAATGGATGGAAACGATTCATGACGGCTTTACCCTGGCTGAAAAGGATCTGCTCCTGCGCGGTTCGGGTCAGCTCTTTGGCTACCTGCAGCACGGTCTGCCCGACTTAAAGGCAGCCGACATCATAAACGATGTAGCCATCTTGGAAGCCGCCCGTGACGAAGCCAGGAAGTGGTGGCAGACCTCGGGCGATGCGGCAGTTGTAGAAGAAGCTTTGAAGCGTCGTTTCGGCAAGTCTTTTGCCGGCCTTTTGAACAACTGACGAGAAAATTGCTTTAAAATTATGTACAGAATAGGTGATTTCAGTTATAATAAGGGATAAGCTATTTAAGGGGATTTACCCCTTTTATTTCTTATATTTTTCAAAACAGAGGTGCAAATATGAGATCTGATAAATTTGGTATGAGAGGTTTGACATTTGATGACGTTCTCTTGGTTCCGGCCAAGTCTGACGTACTTCCGAAAGAAGTGGACGTATCAACGAACCTGACCCGCGATATCAAACTGAATATTCCTATTATGAGTTCTGGTATGGATACGGTAACGGAAGCCCCTATGGCGATTGCCGTTGCCCGCGAAGGCGGCATTGGCGTTATTCATAAGAATATGTCCATTGCAGCTCAGGCCCGTGAAGTCGACAAGGTAAAACGGTCGGAACACGGCATCATCATCGATCCCATTTTCCTTCACCCGGATAACCTCTTGGCCGATGCCAATGAATTGATGGGTAAATATCGCATCTCCGGTGTACCTATTACGGTCGACGGCAAACTCGTCGGGATCATCACCAACCGTGATATGCGCTTTGAAGAAGACATGAGCCGCCGCATCGGCGATATCATGACCCAGGAAAACCTGATTACGGCTCCCGTCGGCACGTCGCTGGCAGAAGCCAAAGAAATTCTCCGCAAGCACCGCATTGAAAAATTGCCCCTCGTCGATAAAGAAGGTAACCTGCAGGGGTTAATCACGATTAAAGATATTGAAAAAGCTAACGAAATATCCGAATTCTGACCAAAGACGGCAACGGCCGCCTTCTGGTTGCTGCCGCTGTCGGCGTTACCCATGACATGACCGACCGCCTCGATGCTCTCGTCGCTGCCAAAGTCGACGTCGTCGTCATCGATACGGCACACGGCCACTCCTTGGGCGTACTCAACACCTTGAAAGAAATCAAGAAACTCTATCCCCATCTTCCGGTCATTGCCGGTAACGTCGCAACCGGTGCGGCTACAGAAGCTCTTATCGAATGCGGTGTCGACGCCGTTAAAGTCGGTATCGGGCCGGGCTCGATCTGCACGACTCGTATCGTCGCCGGTATCGGTGTACCGCAGATTACCGCTGTTCACGAATGCGCTAAAGTCGCACAGCGCTACGGCATTCCTATCATTGCTGACGGCGGCATCAAGTATTCCGGCGACATGGCCAAGGCCATTGCAGCCGGCGGCAACGTCGTCATGATGGGCAACCTCCTTGCCGGTACGGAAGAAAGCCCGGGCGAAACGGTCATTTACCAGGGCCGAAGCTACAAAGAATACCGCGGCATGGGCTCCCTGGCTGCCATGGAATCGGGCAGTAAAGACCGTTACTTCCAGGAAGATGCCAATGCTAAGAAGCTCGTTCCGGAAGGCATTGAAGGCCGTGTACCTTATAAAGGACCGGCTGCCGATACTATTTATCAAATGGTCGGTGGTCTCCGGGCCTCCATGGGCTATTGCGGCTGCCACAACATCAAAGAAATGATTGAAAATACGCAGTTCATCCAGATTACCGCAGCCGGCCTTCGTGAAAGCCATCCCCATGATGTCAATATCACGAAAGAAGCTCCGAATTACAGCGTAAACTAAGCAGGGCGGAGGGATACGTTGACTAGTATAATCGATATCTTGTCCATTCCCATCGGCAATGTCACCATGAAAGAAGCGCAGACACTGGCCTTCAAATGTATCGATGAAGGCCGTGCCGCTTCCATTGCGACGGCCAATGCGGAGATGGTCATGCGGGCCCAGTCCGATTCCGAACTGGCGCAGATCCTGCAGCAGGCCGACCTGGTAGTTCCCGATGGGGCCGGTGTCTTGTGGGCTGCAGAGCAACAGGGCAAGAAATTTAAAGAACGCGTTACAGGTGTCGATTTGGCGTGCAGTCTGCTGCAAGAAGCAGCTGCACGCCAAACGGCTGTCTACCTCTTTGGAGGGGCTCCCGGCATTGCTGAACAGGCTGCGGCCAATATGCAGAAGCGACTCGGGACGCTCAATGTCGTCGGGACTCATTCGGGTTTTTCTCAGATGATGAAGAAAAAAGATTATCGAAGATATCGGCAGCAAGGGCACTCGAATCCTTTTAGTCGCCCTCGGCGTGCCAAAGCAAGAAAAATGGATACACGAGCATTTGTATGAACTCGGTCCCTGTGTCTGTATGGGTGTCGGCGGGACCTTTGACGTCTTAGCGGGTAAAGCGGCCCGGGCACCGAAGTGGATGCAGGAAAACCGCTTGGAATGGCTCTATCGTCTCCTTAAAGAGCCGACACGCTTTAAGCGCATGCTGGCGCTGCCGCGGTTCGTACTGGCTGTAAAGGGCAGCAAGCGAAGCCAATGAGTTGAGGTGATAAATTGAATAGTGATGTCTTAAACAAACCCTATATTGTAGAAGACGGCTACCCATTTATCATTGTGCCGCTTTTACTGGCCCTGGCGGCAGGCTATTTCATCAATGCCTATGCGGCAGTCCTGCCGGTTTTGCTGGCCTTGTATTTTATGTATTTTTTCCGCAACCCCCGGCGCCGGCCGCCGACCGATGACAGTCTTTTGGTATCGCCGGCTGACGGTACCGTCGTCGGTATCGAAGAGGTCGATGAAGATACATATCTGAATCAGAAGTGTCGGAAAGTCATTATTTTCCTGTCTATTTTCGATGCCCATGTCAATCGGGCACCCCTTCCGGGAACGATTGACTTTCAGCAGTATACCTGCGGTCGATTCCGTCCGGCCTATAAAGATGGCGTCGGTTACGAAAATGAACGCTACTCCATCGGCATTCATTCGACACGTACGGATATTTTAGTCAATATCATTGCCGGCGTCCTGGCCCGGCGCATTGTCTCCTGGGTCACCTTAGGCGATGAATTACAGCATGGCCAGTTATACGGCATGATAAAATTCGGGTCCTGTGCAGAAATCTATGTACGCGACAACGTTGAAATCACCGTCAAAAAGGGCGATAAGGTTCGCGGCGGTGAATCGGTGATAGGGAGGATTGTTTCATGAAGAAGATAATACCGTGTCTGTTCACCTCAGGCAACCTTAGTTTTGGGGTCCTGAGTATGATGATGACACTCCATGGGGAATACGTTTGGGCCGGGATCTGCATCCTCTTGGCTGTCGTCTGCGATGCTTGTGACGGCCGTTCGGCCAGAGCCCTGGGAGTTGCCGGCGAATTCGGCAAAGAACTGGATTCCCTGTCGGACGTCGTGTCCTTTGGGGCAGCTTCGGCGTTTTTTGATTTATACCTATTCCTTACAGACCCTGGGCTGGGTCGGCGCGATTCCTGCTATTATTTACGCAGCTTTGGGCGGCATTCGCCTGGCGCGTTTTAATCTCAATACCGGCGTCGTCCACGGCTATTTTCAGGGCATGCCGATTCCGAACGGGGGCTGCCTCATCGCAACCTTCGTCATTTCCGGTGCCGTGCTTCCGGCCTGGTTGGTTGCGATTTTAGTCGTCCTCCTGGGGTATAATCTGGTCAGCCAGATTCATCACCCCGACTTCAAAGGTGCCAGTCCCGATGTGCTCCATAAGTCGGCCCTGGCTATTGCTGTGATTATCGGTGCCCTGGTTCTGTACGTAGATTGGCACTTGGTCATTACCCTGCCATTCTTACTGTACATCATCTTCGGGTTAGTCAATACGGCTATGAACGTCGCAGCAGCTCGCTAAGTATTTAGGGAGAGTCGCATATGGAACATATATTGGATATCGTTATGATACCCATACAAGTCATCATCGTTTTTTATTCACTATATTACTTTACGTTAGCCTGCTTCGGATTGATGAAGCGGCGCGAGCACAGTACGGCAGCCCCAAAGCATACTTTCGCTGCCGTCATTTGTGCGCATAACGAAGAGCGCGTCGTTTGGCAGCTCATCGATAACTTAAAACAGCTTAATTATCCAAGGGATATGTATGATATCTACGTCGTTGCCGATAATTGTACGGATAATACGGCCGATATCTGCCGCGAACACGGGGCCATCGTCAAGGTCCGGACCAATAAGGAAGAAGTGGGCAAGGGCTATGCCCTGGACTGGATGTTTTCGCAAATGCTGGCCCAGGAAAAGCAGTATGACGCCTTCGTCGTCTTTGACGCCGACAACCTGGTCCATCCCGAGTTTTTGCGGGAAATGAACCACCACCTCATGAAGGGCGAAAAGGTCATCCAAGGCTATATGGATTCGAAGAATCCGACCGACTCCTGGATTGCCGGTACCTTTTCCATCGCCTTTTGGCTGATCAATCACATGTGGCACCTGGCCAAGTACAACATCGGTCTGTCGACGGCCTTGGGCGGTACGGGGATGTGCATTGCTACGGAAATCGTCCGCAAATACGGCTGGGGCTGTGAATGCCTGACGGAAGACATGGAATTTTCCATGAAGGTCCTCCTCGAAGGCGTGCGCACCTGTTGGGCTCATGACGCCATCATTTATGACGAAAAGGTCGTCGGCTTCATGCAGTCCTGCCGCCAGCGTAAGCGCTGGGCCCAAGGGCAGTGCGACTGCGGTGAGCGATTTATTCCCAAGCTGTTTGCCCGGGGCATCAAGACCGGGAATATTCGCATGCTTGACGGCATCATCACCTTGTCACAGCCGTTTTTCATGATGGCTTCGACGATATACGCCGTCCTGGCATCGATTAATTCCTATTGGCCCTTTTATACCAATATCTTAAATACGATCGTGCCCGTTCAAATCTGGACGATCATCGGCGTCGGGCAGTACCTCATTCCGATTATCGTCTTACTGCAAATCAAAGTGCCCCGTAAATCCTGGCTGTACCTCATCGTCTACCCGCTATTCATGTACAGCTGGATTCCCGTCAATTTCCTGGGGTTCAAGGATCGGCATAAGATGAAGTGGAGTCACACCCTGCATACGCGGGCCCTGTCGTATGAAAGCGCAGCCTTGCTGCGGAAGGAAATAAAAAGTAGGAGGCTTTATTATGCACATTTTGTTGACCAATGATGACGGTTTGAAGGCGCTGGGCCTGCAGACGTTAAAACGAGAACTTTCGGCCCATAACTGCCGGCTGACTGTTGTTGCGCCGAATGGCCAGCGCAGTGCTGCATCCCATTCGATGTCGATTAATAAGGCCCTTTACTGCCAGGAACTCCCTCGTGAAAAAGAAGGCATCCGGGAAATCGCCGTTTCCGGTACGCCTGTAGACTGCGTCAAGATGGCCCTTGAATACTTCCTCAAAGATGACCAGCCGGATCTCATCATTTCCGGCATCAACGACGGCTATAATCTCGGCAGCGACGTCCTCTATTCCGGGACTGTGTCGGCTGCCATGGAAGGGCCTTACTACGGCCTGCCGGCCTTTGCCGTATCGATGAAAGATATGACCGAAGAACGCTGCGTGGAAACGGCTCGCTTGGTATGGCAGTTGATTCAAAAAATCACCCTTCAGGGCCGTTTTCCCGGCATCGTCAACGTCAACGTGCCGCCCCAAGGGGAAATCAGCTTAAAAAACGTTCGGATTACGTCCCAGACCGTTCAGATTTATCACAACGTCATTGCCGAAAAGCGCGACCTCGACGGCAGTATCTGCTATCGAATCGTCGGTGATATCGACATGGAAACGGCACCGCCAGACAGTGACGTCGCCAGCGTGCGCGACGGTCATATCGCCTTGACGCCGCTCAAATGGCAGCAGACGGCAGAACGCTCTCTGGATCATTTGAAGGGAGCCCTCCATTTATGAGTGATGCCGACCTTATCGAATTGGCTATCGACTATCGCCGCCATTCGTACAGCCCGTACTCTCATTTTCCCGTCGGCGCTGCCGTCTTGATGGAGTCGGGCCGGGTTTTTGGCGGCTGCAACATCGAGAACGCCAGCTACCCCTTGAGTAACTGCGCCGAACGGACGGCCATTTTTAAGGCCCTTTCCGAAGGGGAGAGGGGCTTTAAAGCCCTGGCTGTCGTAGCTGATACGGAAAGGCCTTGCTCGCCCTGCGGTGCCTGCCGTCAAGTCATGGCCGAGTTTCGCATTCCACGGATTATCATGGCCAATCTGAAGGGCGACGTCGAAGTCGTTTCCTGGGAAGATCTCTTGCCTTACGCCTTTTCGGGAGACGCTTTGTCTCAATAGTATCGTCGATACGGACAAATTTCCATAAAGGGCTTGCATTTTTTTGAAAGCCGCGTTATAATAACAGCACATCATACATATTGCGTGAACGAAACATACGGGAGAAGGCAAAAGCCTACCGACGGAGTCAAACTCTCAGGTGCCCTCTAAAGGGGTGGGACCGTATGTGGACACGACTCTGGAGAGTCCCATTTGGGCGCCGAAGGTGCAAGGATATTGTTTCCAATCTCTCAGGCAAAAGGACAGAGCTAACGAAAGAAAACCTTTCTTTTGTGCGACCTTTTAGGACCTGTCTTCAGAGTGATGATGACAGGTCTTTTTTGTTATTATACTAAAATACACTAAAAGGGGAGTATGCAAGATGTTGGAAACATTGAATGCCATTGACAGTTTTATTTGGGGACCGCCTTTATTGATCCTGCTCATCGGGACGGGTATCTTATTGACGGCTCGCCTTCGCTTACTGCAGATTTCGAAATTGCCGAGAGCTTTGAAGCTCATCTTCACGGCCAAGAATCAGGGCGATGGTGACGTAGACAGCTTTAAAGCCTTGTGCACGGCTCTGGCAGCTACGGTCGGTACCGGTAATATTGTCGGCGTTGCGACGGCAGTTCATGCCGGCGGTCCCGGAGCTATTTTCTGGATGTGGATGGCAGCTTTCGTCGGCATGGCCACGAAATATGCTGAAGGCTGTTTAGCCGTCAAATATCGGACGGTCGACAAGAACGGTGAAATCGCCGGCGGCCCGATGTACTACATCGAAAATGGGTTGGGTAAAAAATATAAACCCTTGGCATTCCTGTTTGCTTTCTTCGGCGTCCTCGTCGCTTTCTTCGGTATCGGTACCTTTGCTCAGGTTAACTCCATCGTCGAAATCACGCGGTTGACGACGAGCATTCCCGTCGAATACACGGCTGTCGTCCTGACCATCCTGGTTGCAGCCATTACCATCGGCGGCCTGCAGTCCATCGCCCGCGTAGCTTCTAAAGTCGTTCCGGCCATGGCCATTATCTACATCATTTCGACGGTTGCCTTCCTGGTCGTCTTTGCCGATAAGGTTCCGGCAGCTATCGAACAGATTCTCGTCAGCGCCTTCACTCCGACGGCTGCTGCCGGCGGTTTCCTCGGCGCTACCGTTTTGGTTGCCATGCGAAATGGGGTAGCCCGCGGCGTCTTCTCCAACGAATCGGGTCTCGGCAGTGCACCGATTGTCGCTGCAGCTGCTAAAACCAAATGGCCGGCTGAACAGGGCCTCATCTCCATGACCGGTACCTTCATCGATACGATCATCATCTGCACCTTGACGGGCCTCGTCTTAGTCGTCAGCGGTGCCTGGATGGGTGACGTCAACGGGGCAGCTCTTACCAATGCCGCCTTTACCATGGCCTTCCCGACCTATGGCAGCATCATCCTCTGCGTTGGCCTTACCCTCTTTGCTTTCACGACGATCCTCGGCTGGAACTACTACGGTGAACGCTGCGTCGAATACCTCGTCGGCGTTAAAGGCATCATGCCCTACCGTATTATCTTTATCGCCCTCGTCGCCTGCGGCGCCTTCATCAAACTCGACGTCATCTGGATCTTGGCCGATATCGTAAACGGTCTGATGGCTATCCCGAACCTCATTGCCCTCATCGGCTTGAGCGGCGTCGTCGTAGCAGAAACGAAAAATACTTCGATTACTTGAAAGAAGAAAAGAAGGATATGCCCGACGATTTAGAAGAAGAAGCAACGCCAGGTCACTAAATCTTTTGTAAAAAATACTTGACGATTCTCTCCATTATGGTATAATTAATCTTGTGCCAAGCACTGAGTAAAAATTCTGCAAGGCACAAGAGCTATGCCGGGGTGGCGGAATGGCAGACGCACCTGACTCAAAATCAGGCGGGTAACACCGTGAGGGTTCAAGTCCCTCCCTCGGCACCAAACCTTGAGAAGCACAGTACAAAGCTTTGTACTGTGCTTCTTTTTTCGTAATTATAGAATGATAAAGAAGGTTGATTTTCGGAGTCACACTCTTTTTCAATCCGCCCCTGTTTTCTTTCTATCTATATATGTTATAATAAAATGGATAAATGATTATAGGGAGGAGTCGATTTACATGAATGAAATCTTTGCCAGACGGAGTATCCGGAAATTTTTACCTACCATGGTAGAAGATGAAAAGATCGAACAGCTGCTGCGCGCTGCCATGGCTGCTCCATCTGCCGGAAATCAACAACCTTGGGAATTTTATGTCGTCCGCGACAAACGGGTCATTCAGGACTTATCTCAATGCAGTCCCTATGCTGGCTGTGCTAATGGTGCGGCCCTGGCGATTGTCGTCTGTTCTCGTGACGAACACATGCGTTTTCCTGCCTTTACGACCCTTGATCTCAGTGCTGCTGTGGAGAACATCCTCATCGAAGCAGTACACCTCGATCTCGGCGCTGTTTGGCTTGGCGTTACGCCTTATCGGGCTCGCGAAGTCTTGGTACGCCGTGCTTTGGGCGCTCCGAAGGGCGTTACCCCCTTTGCCATCGTTGCTCTCGGCTATCCGCAGGCAACGGCAGAAGACAAACCGCATGAAGACCGCTATGATCCATCCCGCATTCATTACGTATAATTTTTGTACGGCCTCGAAAGGGTCCTGTCGTTATTTGGCAGGGCCTTTTCCTATTTATTGTTAAAGAAGGGATTTTTATGATTGAAGAAAAAACGCCCATAACCTTCCATTTAGCGGAACTGCGACGGCGCATCCTCTTTTCGCTGACAGCCTGGCTCATTGGCAGTATCGCCGCGTATGCCCATGTCGAAGATATCATTGCCGTCATCTCGGCGCCGGCCGGAAAGCTTTATTTCCTGAACCCGGCGGAAGTCTTTTTTTCCTACCTGCAGATTGCTGCCGTTACGGGCTTATTTGTGACGCTGCCCATTCATTGCTATGAACTATGGCGATTTTTACGGCCGGGCCTGCAGGACAAGGAGTCCAGGGCCTTCGTTTGGTTTATGCCGGCAGCCCTCATTCTGTGGTATGGCGGGGCGGCCTTTTCTTTCTTCGTCGTCTTTCCCCAAGCCGTCCAATTTTTTCTGAGCTTTTCTGCCGTATCCCTACAGCCCATGTTTTCCTTGGCGGCCTACTTGTCCTTTTTTATCGCTTTCGTCCTGCCTTTTGCCATTGGGTTTGAACTGCCACTGGCCTTGATCATCCTCGCTCACCTGGGATTGGTGACCGGGAAGTCCCTTCGAAAGAAAAGGCGGGTCTTTATTGTAGGTGCCTTCATCTTTGCCGGCGTCGTATCGCCGACGACGGATATGATTACCCAGACGGCCATTGCCGTGCCTTTGATTTTTCTCTATGAGGGAACGATTTTGTTCATGCGATTCATGAAGCCTTAGGGGCATATTTATTGAAATATAATGATTTTGTGACGCATGTATACAGTATTTTTTTGTATACAAAGTGGCCGTCTCTTGTAATGTGTTTCCATTTTGCTATAATAGAGAAAGCGGTGAATGTATGGGCGTCGATTAAGCTGTGCGTTTACCGGTCTGATTCAATTTTTATACGCAGGAGGGTATTTTCATGAAAAAAATTCGTTCGGTTTTAGTTGCCAACCGCGGAGAAATTGCCATTCGTGTTTTCCGGGCTTGTAATGAACTGGGAATCCGCACGATTGCGATTTATTCCAAAGAAGATTCGCTGTCGCTGCACCGTTTCCGTGCAGATGAATCGTATCTCGTCGGTGAAGGCAAAAACCGGTAGATGCATATTTAGATATTGAAGATATTATCCGTATTGCCCATGAGCACGACGTCGATGCCATCCATCCCGGTTACGGATTCTTGTCCGAAAATGCGGACTTAGCGAAACGCTGTGAAGAAGAAGGTATTATCTTTATCGGTCCTAAGGTTGAACATCTCATCATGTTCGGCGATAAGATCAATGCCCGTATTCAGGCAAAGAAGGCCGGTATTCAGTACATCCCCGGCAGTGACGGCCGCGTAGAAAGCTACGAAGAAGTCGAAAAATTTGCCAAGGAAGTCGGACTCCCGATTATGCTTAAAGCCGTAAACGGCGGCGGTGGCCGCGGCATGCGTATGGTCGACTCCATGGAAGAACTGCGCGATGCTTATGAACGGGCGAAATCGGAAGCACAGCTGGCTTTCGGCAGCGATGAAATTTATCTCGAAAAATGTATCATCAACCCGAAACATATCGAAGTCCAGATCATGGGCGACGAACACGGCAACGTCATTCATCTCTTTGAACGTGACTGCTCCATTCAGCGCCGTCATCAGAAGGTCGTTGAAACGGCTCCGGCTTCGGCCCTGCCCGTCGAACTTCGTCAGAAGATTTGCGACGCTGCTTTGAAATTGATGAAAAACGTTCATTACGTCAATGCCGGTACGGTCGAATTCTTGGTTACGCCTGACGGCAACTTCTATTTCATCGAAGTCAACCCCCGTGTCCAGGTAGAACACACGGTTACCGAAATGATTACCGGTATCGACATCGTCCAGACCCAGATCAAAGTCGCTGAAGGCTATGCCCTCGACAGCGATGAAATCGGTATTAAGTCCCAGGAATCGGTCCACTGTCTCGGCAATGCCATCCAGTGCCGTATTACGACGGAAGATCCGATGAACAACTTCATGCCGGATTCCGGTAAAATCACGGTATACCGCAGCGGCGGCGGCTTTGGCGTCCGTCTCGACAGCGGCAATGCCTATACGGGTTCGATCATTACGCCGTACTACGACTCCCTGTTGGTCAAGACGACGACTTATGGCCTCAACCATGCCGCAGCCGTTCAGAAGATGCTCCGCGTCCTTCAGGAATTCCGTATCCGCGGCGTCAAGACCAATATCGGCTTCTTGATCAACGTATTGAAGAGCCCTGAATTCGTCGACGGCTCTTACAACGTCAACTTCATCGATGATCATCCGGAACTGTTCAACCTTCCGGTCGTACAGGACCGCGGCACGAAACTCTTAGAGTACATCAGCGATACGACCATCAATGGCTATGCCGGCGCCGGTCATCAGGAAAAAGCTGAATTTGAACCCTTGGAAATGCCGAGTGTCGAAAACGGACCCTATCCTGACGGCACGAAACAGAAATTCGATGCCATGGGACCGGAAAAATTCTCCCAGTGGATCAAAGATCAGCATAAGGTATTCTTTACCGATACGACCATGCGTGACGCTCACCAGTCCCTGTTTGCAACCCGTGTCCGCACCATCGATATGCTTCGCGTCCTGGAATCGGCTTCTAAGAAGCTGCCCAATCTCTTCTCCTATGAATGCTGGGGCGGGGCAACCTTCGACGTAGCCTACCGTTTCCTCTATGAAGATCCTTGGGTCCGCCTGCGTCAGATGCGTGAAAAGGCTCCGAATATCCTTCTTCAGATGCTCGTCCGCGGTGCCAATGCCGTCGGCTATACGAGCTATCCGGACAATGTCGTCAAAAACTTTATCGACCTCTCGGCCAAGAACGGCATCGACGTCTTCCGCGTTTTTGACAGCTTGAACAGCTTAGACAATATGTACGGCACGATTCAGGCCGTTCGTGAAAACAATAAATTGGCCGAAGTAGCTCTCTGCTATACCGGCGATATCCTCGATCCGTCGCGGAATAAATACGACTTGGCATACTATGTCAATATGGCTAAGGAATTGAAGAATGCCGGCGCCAACATCATCGCCATTAAAGATATGGCCGGCCTCTTGAAACCGGAAGCTTCCTACCGTCTGGTATCGGCATTGAAAGATGCTGTTGACCTGCCGATTCACCTCCATACCCATGACGGCTCAGGCAATGCTATTACGACCTACAGCCGGGCTATCGATGCCGGCGTCGATATCGTCGACGTAGCTTATTCTGCCTTTGCCGGCGGTACCAGCCAGCCGAGCATGAGCACCTTGTATTACGCTTTGAGCGGCAAGGATCGTCAGCCGGATCTCGACGTCAATGCTATGGAAGAAATGTCCCGCTACTGGGCAACAGTTCGTCCGTACTACAAAGGTGTCGACAAAGCCGAAGCCTATCCGAATACGGAAGTCTACCAGCATGAAATGCCGGGCGGTCAGTTCTCCAACCTCCGTCAGCAGGCGAAGGCTGTGGGCCTTGGCGACCACTGGAATGAATTAAAAAGATGTACCATACGGTCAGCATGATGTTCGGCGATATCATCAAAGTTACGCCGTCGTCTAAGGTTGTCGGCGACATGACCTTGTTCATGGTCCAGAACAACCTGACCGAACAGGATATTTACGATAAGGGCGACGTCCTCGACTTCCCGCAGTCCGTCGTCGAATTCTTCGAAGGCCGTATCGGCATTCCGTACCAGGGCTTCCCGGAAAAACTTCAGAAGATCATCCTCAAAGGAAAGAAACCGCTTACGGAACGTCCGGGCAAGAGCCTGGCACCGGTCGACTTCGACGCCGTCCGCGCCAAATTGGCTGAAAACGGCTACAAACACGAAGCCGAAGATATCAATGCCTACTGCCAGTATCCGAAAGTCTTCGAAGACTACAATGAAAAGGTCAAGAGATTCGGTGATGTCAGCGTTCTCGATACGCCGACCTTCTTCTTCGGCATGAAGAAAAATGAAGAACTTCACGTTGAAATCGAAGAAGGGAAGGATCTCATCATCACCCTGATTAATATCAGCGATCCTGACGAAAGCGGTATCCGCACGGTCACCTTCATGTTCAACGGTGCCGAACGTGAAATCCGCATTCAGGATAAGAGCGTCGACATGAAGACCGTTTCCCGCCGTAAGGCAGATCCCGATAAGGCCGGTGACATCGGCGCCACTTTGTCCGGTTCGGTCGTCAACGTCCTCGTTTCCAAGGGCCAGAAAGTCAAGAAGGGCGAACCCTTGGTTGTTACCGAAGCCATGAAGATGGAAACGACGATTACGTCGCCCATCGACGGTACTGTCGGTGAAATCTATGCCGTCAAAGGCCAAGCTATCATCAGCGGCGACTGCCTGCTCGAAGTCTTGGAATAAGATTACGGTTTATAAAGCAATAAAAGGTGCTGCCGCATGTGCGGCAGCACCTTTTTCATTAAAGGAGAAATAGCTATGAAAATGGTAACCGTCTATTTACTGGGTAAGATGTTTTCCGTCCCTGAAGATTTGACGATTATGCGGGCTATGGAATATTCCGGCTTCCGCCTGGTTCGAGGCTGCGGCTGTCGAAGCGGCTTTTGTGGAGCCTGTGCCGTCGTTTATCGTCTGAAAGGACAGACTGAAACGCATTCGGCCCTGGCTTGTCAGACGAAGGTCGAAGACGGCATGTGTGTCGGCCGGCTAGAATCGTTTCCCATCAAAAAGATGGAATACGATATGGATGATCTTCCCGTTGCCGGCAACGTCGTCGGCCAGCTTTATCCTGAAATCTATAACTGCATCCATTGTAATGCCTGCACGCGAAACTGTCCTCAGGGAATCCAAGTCATGAAGTATATCGCCTTGGCTCAGAAGGGCGATTATGCCGGCTGTGCAAAAGAGTCTTTTCGCTGTGTCTGCTGCAATATCTGTGCCGCCAGCTGCCCGGCCAAGATCAGTCACGGACCGGTCGGTCTCTTGGCGCGGCGCCTCCTGGGCAAGTATATTGCCAAAAAGAGCCGCCATTTGGAAGACCGCGTAAAGGCCATTCAAGAAGGGCAGTATATTGCCGATGTAGAACGCTTAATGAATGCCGATGACGACGAATTGCGCCGCTTGTATGAAGGGCGGACCATTGAAAAATAGGAGGACCTCATGATATATACCGAAGAAATGCGGGCGTCTCAGTCGCGGGTCGAAGCGACGCGCAATCTCCGCTTGTCGGAGGAACTGCCGCGGTTTACGGCAGAAGAAAAAGACGTCCTTTTAAAACAGTTTCATCCTGATTATCACGAAGAAGGGTTTACCCGCCTTTCTGTCGGTCCCAATAAGGGCGATCAGGTACCGTCGGAGCTGGCTGTCCTCTTACAGGGCAAGAGCCGTATGGATGAAGCCGACGTCGATGTAGACCATATCCAGTTTGAAACGGACGTCCTGGTCATCGGCGGCGGTGGAGCCGGTGCGGCAGCGGCCATTGAAGCGGCCCGCCATGGAGCCAAGGTCCTCATGGCCACGAAACTGCGCCTGGGCGATGCCAATACGGGCATGGCCGAAGGCGGGATACAGGCTGCCGATAAGGAACATGATTCGCCGGCAGCACATTACTTGGACGCCATGGGCGGCGGTCATTATAAGAATATCCCCGAACTTCTCGCTGAATTGGTCCTTCGCGGACCGGAAGCCATCCAGTGGCTCAGCTCCTTAGGCGTCTTATTCGACAAGGACAGTGACGGCGCTATGGTAACGACCCACGGCGGCGGGACGTCGTATAAACGGATGCATGCCTGTGGGGATTACACGGGAGCGGAAATCATGCGCGTTCTTCGCGATGAAGTCCGCAATGCCGGCGTCGATGTCATTGAATATTCACCGGCTGTCGAATTGCTCCTTGACGGGGACGGACAGGCTGCCGGTGCCGTCTTGTACGATTTCGATACTCAGGAATATCACGTCGTCCGGGCCAAAAGCGTCATCCTGGCTGCCGGCGGTGCTGGACGCCTCCATTATCAGGGGTTTCCGACGTCGAACCATTACGGATCGACGGCTGACGGATTGGTCATGGCCTATCGGGCCGGCATTCCGCTTCTCTATGCCGGTGCCATTCAGTATCACCCGACGGGAGCTGCCTATCCGCCCCAAATTTATGGGGCTTTGGTTACGGAGAAGGTCCGTTCTCTCGATGCCATGTTGGTCAATAAGAACGGCGATGCCTTCCTCCATCCCTTGGAAACGAGGGATGTCGTAGCGGCGGCCATCATCCGCGAGTGCCAGGAACGGAACAATGGCGTCTATGCCCTGCATGGCCAGGCGGTCTGGCTCGATACGCCTATGGTCGATTTGATCCATGGCGAGGGGACGATGGAAAAGAGGCTACCGGCCATGATTCATATGTATGAAAAATTCGGCATCGATATCCGAAAACAGCCGATTTTAGTGTATCCGACCCTCCATTATCAAAATGGCGGCATCTGCATCGGGGCGAAGAGTGAAACCAAGATTCCTGGCCTCTATGCTGCCGGAGAAGACGTCGGCGGTATTCACGGTAAGAACCGCCTCATGGGCAACAGCCTCTTGGATATCATCGTCTTTGGTCGGATTGCCGGAACCGAAGCGGCTGCCTACAGCAAGACCGCTCATCCCGGAAAGGGGAATCTCGACCACGTTCGCCGCTTTGACCGGGAACGGGCCGCTGCCGGTTTTACAGGGAACATCCTGTCACCGAAACTCCTGCCCGATTACACCCACAATCGGGGAACCCGGGGATAAGGCTTTTAATCGGTAATTTTTTCGCCGTGAAGGTGACGGACCTTCCAGTTGATGGCAAAACTCAGGCACAAGAGAATGGCGCCGGCTGCCAAAAAGACGTATTTCATGCCGATGTAAGTGGCGATGACGCCGCCTAAGATCGGGCCGCCCATGGAACCAATCTGCTGAGCGGAGAACAGGAAACCGAAGACGCGGCCTTTGATGCTGGCACTCGTCCTTTCGGCCAAGATGGCGTTGATCGACGGATAGATGCCGGAGAAGAACAGGCCGACGGCAAATTGACTGGCGGCGAAGGTATACAGCGTATCGGGCAGCGACTGGATGAGGAAGAAAATACCTGCCAAAATCAGGACGATGCGCAAGGTCTTGACGAAGCCGTGACGCTGACCGAAGCGGCCCCAAAGAGGAGCCGTAATGGCGCTGGCAAAGCCGCCCAGCGAAAAGATCAGGCCGGCTACGAAGACCAGGTTGTCAATATCTCCGGCCAGGTGGGAAATATAGGTCGTTAAAATCGGCTGGACGATGAGGATGACGGCCTGTACCAAGGCGGCGCTGAGGAGCATCAGGCGGATGACGGGAATCTTCCAGAGGCTGACTTTGCCGCTTTTGTCATCGGCCTTTGCCGTATCGGCAGCCGGTGCCGTGTCCGTCGGCGGTTCTTTAATGAAGAAGACCAGGACTAAAAAGTTGAGGAACAAGGCGGCGGCTGCCAAAAAGAAGGACCGGCGCATGCCGAAGGCTTCGGCTAAGATGCCGCCGAAGAGGGGGCCGATGATGCCGCCGGCCGTGAGAGCCCCCTGCATGACGCCCAGGCAGATCCCCAGTTTTTTGGTGGCGCATAGGTGGTCATGATGGCCAGCTCCATGGGCCACAGGCCCGAGGCAAAACCTTGGAACATGCGCATGAAGGTCAGTTCCAGCGGTGACGTTACGATGCCGCCGAGAAAGTAACTGATGGATAAGAGAAAACTGGCTCGAATAGCCATGAGCCGCTTGCCTCGTTTATCGGCCATCCGTCCCCAGATAGGGGCCATGACGGCGCTGATGAGAAACGTCGAGGAAAAGACGATGCCCGACCAAATATTGACCGACGCTGCATCGACGCCGAGATCTCTCGTCAGGTACATAGGAAGGAAGGGGATGAGCATGGTGTAGCTTGAGGACATGAAGACGACGTTACACGTTAGAATTGCTAAACAAAGTTTCCAGTTCACAGCGATCACCTTTCTTTCGATTTGTTAACGTAGTCAATTTACTATTATACGCCGCCGCCGTGATAATAACAACGGCTATCGCCTTGTCATGAGCGATATCGCGCCGTATAATGAATTTATCTATGTTGGAAAGGAATGATTCTCCTTGGCCATTTATCTTGCAAAGCGCCTGATTGGCGCCTGTATCGTCCTATGGGCGGTCATTACCATTACCTTTGGCCTGATGCACGCCATTCCCGGCGGACCGTTTACACAGGAAAAGAAACTGCCGCCGGCCGTCATGGCGACGGTCGAAGCCCGGTACCATCTCGATGAACCGTTGTGGGATCAGTATGTCGATTACGTCCGCCACGCCGCCGTGCTCGACCTCGGCCCGTCCTACAAGTATCCCGGAAAAACGGTCAACGACATTATCGCCGAAACCTTGCCCGTCTCGGCTGAGCTCGGGCTGATCAGCCTTCTTCTGGCTATCGGGGCCGGTATCCTGGCTGGCATGGCCGCTGCCTGGTATAAGAATACCTGGGTCGATTACGGGATGATGATCGGGGCTACCCTCGGTGTTTCGGTGCCCAGTTTTATTTTAGCGGCTGTCCTCATACAACTCTTTGCCTTTACCTGGCCCGTCTTGCCGGCGGCCTTGTGGAAGGGACCGGCCTATGTCATCCTGCCGGCCTTGGCCCTGGCTGCGCAGCCGACGGCTTTTATCATGCGTTTGACGCGGTCGAGCCTGGTCGATGCCTTGGGGACAAGATTATATACGGACGGCCCGTTCGCGGGGGATTGGTCCCTGGTCTTTATTGTACCGCCATGCCCTGCGCAATGCCCTCTTGCCTGTCGTCAGTTATATCGGCCCCTTGGCGGCGGCCTTGATGACCGGGAGCTTTATCGTCGAGACGATTTTTGCCATTCCCGGCTTGGGGCGTCATTTTGTTACCAGTATTTATAACCGCGATTATACGGTCATCTTAGGCATTACGATTTTTTACAGTTTTCTCATCATGATGATGAATTTACTCGTCGACATCATCTATCCGCTCTTAGATCCGCGCATCACTGTCGACAGCCGAAAGGAGGAATAGCCATGGATTTCACACCGATTACGGCAGCCGACCGTCAGGAACCTTATGTGGCACCTCAAACGCTGCGGACCGGGGCTGGCGCCGAATGAAAGGAAATCCCCCTGGCCCCTCTGGGGGATGGCTATCGTCATCGTCATGACCCTCCTGGCTGTCATCGGGCCTTTTTATCCCCTTATACCTATGCCGATCAGAGCCTGGCCGATGCCCAACGCCCTGGCCCGTCGGCGGCACACTGGTTCGGTACCGATTCGCTCGGACGAGATCTCTTTGTCCGCGTCCTGTACGGCGCCCGCATTTCCTTGTCCATCGGCCTGGTAGCCAGTCTTATCAACGTCTTCATCGGCGTCCTCTACGGCGGGATTTCAGCCCTGGTTGGCGGTCGAGTCGACCGGATCATGATGCACATCGTCGATATTCTGTACTCCATTCCCATGCTGCTGTACGTCATCTTGCTGATGGTCGTCTTCAAACCGGGACTGCTCAATATTTATTTGGCCTTAGGCATCGCCTACTGGCTCAATATGGCCCGCGTCGTCCGCGGTCAGATCCTCAGTCTGAAACAGCAGGAATACGTCATGGCCGCCCGTTCCTGCGGGACGTCGACCTGGCAGATCTTGCGGCGTCATATGATTCCCAACTGCGTCGGACCGATTATCGTCACCTTGACCTTATCGATTCCGGAAGCGATCTTTACGGAAGCCTTTTTAAGCTTTATCGGTCTCGGCGTATCGGCACCGATGGCCAGCTGGGGCGTTCTCGCTTCCGAAGGCATTAACAGCATGCGGTCCTTTCCCTTTCAGCTCGTCTTTCCGGCCTTGGCTCTGTGCATTACCATGCTGGGCTTCATGTTCTTAGGCGACGGCCTGCGCGATGCCTTAGATCCGCAGAACCAGAAGGAGGGAAGTCGATGAAACCGTTACTTGAAGTGCGTCACCTGTCCATTTCGTTCCATACCTATCGGGGCCTGTTAGAAGCGGTTCATGCCGTATCGCTTACGGTCCACGCCGGTGAAACTGTCGGCATCGTCGGTGAATCGGGCTGCGGCAAGTCGGTTACGTCTCAGGCGGTCATGAAATTACTGCCTCAAAGGGCGGCAGAATACCAATCCGGAGAGATTTTATGGGAAGGCCGCGACATCCTTCCCTTGTCAGAACGCGACATGAATGGTCTTCGCGGCCGCGATATGGCCATGATTTTCAGGCCCCCATGACGTCTTTAAATCCGGTCCTCACCATCGGTGCCCAGCTTTGTGAAGGCCTTGCCCTCTATCAGAAGCTGTCCAAAAATGAGCAGCGGGAAAAGGCGTTAGAACTCTTAAAGGCCGTCGGCCTGACGTCGCCGGAAAAGCGGCTCGATCAATATCCGCACCAATTATCGGGTGGCATGCGCCAACGCTGTCTCATTGCCATGGCCCTATCCTGTTCGCCGAAACTCCTCTTTGCCGACGAACCGACGACGGCCCTCGACGTTACGACAGAAGCCCAGGTCCTGGATGTCTTGAAGAAACTGCAGGCAGAACTCGGTATGGCTGTCGTCCTCATTTCCCATAACCTAGGCGTCATCGCTCAGATGTGCCGCCGCATTTTATGTCATGTATGCCGGTACCGTCGTCGAAGAAGGGACGGCCGACGATATTTTTACCGTCCTGTTCATCCTTACACCAAAGGTCTTTTAGCCTCCCTGCCTGATCCGTCTGACCGGGATAAGGTATTGACGGGGATTCCCGGCCAGGCCCCGGATTTATTCCACATGCCAAAAGGCTGCCGTTTCTATCGGCGCTGCCCTCAGGCGATGAAAGTCTGTATGGAAGCGGAACCGCCGCGGGAAGAAGCAGGTCCCCATCATCACTATGCCTGCTGGCTGGCAGCGGCAGAAAGGAGGGGAGACGATGGCACTCATTGAAGCTAAAGGACTTACCAAGCAATTTGTCGTCGATCGCAATTGGCTGGGCCGTCCGAAAAAGCTGTTGACCGCTGTCAATGGTGTATCCCTTACGATTGAACCGGGTGAAACCGTCGGCTTGGTCGGGGAATCGGGCTGTGGTAAGTCGACCTTTGCCCGTACCTTATTGGGCTTATATCCTAAGACCGCGGGAAGTATCTTTTATAAAGACCGTAACATCGACGATCCTGGCGTAGGCCAGGCCTATCGCCGTCAGGTTCAGATGATCTTTCAGGATCCCTATGCCTCTTTGGACCCGCGGATGACTGTCGAAGATATCATCAGCGAGCCTCTTCGCAATTACGGACTCTGCTCTAACGATACGGAGCGGCGTCAGCGCGTGGCTGACTTATTGACGCAAGTCGATTTGAGACCGGAAACAGCCCAGCGTTATCCCCATGAATTCAGCGGCGGTCAACGCCAGCGCATCGGCATTGCCAGAGCTCTGGCGGTCGATCCGGAATGCATCTTCTGCGATGAACCGATTTCAGCCCTCGACGTGTCGGTCCAGGTCCAAATCGTCAATATGCTGAAGCGGCTCCAAGGGGAACGACAGTTGTCCTATCTCTTTATTGCCCATGATTTGAGTATGGTTCATCACCTCAGTCGACGCATCGGCGTCATGTACTTGGGAAGTCTCGTTGAATTAGGTCCGAGCGATGCCGTCTTTCATCGACCCCTCCATCCTTATACGCAGATGCTCATTGCGTCCGTGCCCCGACCGGATCCTCATTATCGGCGAAAGACTCTTGTGTCAGGTGAAGTCCCCAGTCCCCTCGATGTACCGTCGGGCTGTGTCTTCCATCCCCGCTGTCCCTATGGTGATGAACGGTGTCGGAGAGAAGTGCCTGTTCTTCGTCCCGTCGGGGAAGGGCGCCTCGTTGCCTGTCACCATGCGAAAGGAGGGACGGACCGATGAAAAAATATATCCTGTTATTCATGGCCATCCTCATGACCGTCTTTCTCAGCGCCTGCGGCGTAGAACGGCCGGATACGGTGAGTTACGTCTTAGAAGCAGAACCGTCCCGCCTCGATCCGGCGATGACGACGGCCTTAGCTGAAAGCAATACGGAATTACAAATTTTTGAAGGCCTGACCCGTCTCGTCGATGACGTGCCTCAACCGGCCCTGGCCAAGAGCTGGGATATTTCAGATGACGGACGGACTTATATCTTTCATCTCCGCGACGGAATCGAGTGGAGCGACGGTACGCCCATTACGGCCGGCGATATCGAATATTCTTGGAAGCGCGTCGTAAATCCTGACGTAGCTTCGGAAAATGCGTATATGCTCTTTTGTATCGATAAGGCCGAAGATTACTTTAAGAAGAAGGCC
>ENA-OQJP01000081-OQJP01000081.1-human-gut-metagenome-genome-assembly--contig:-NODE-81-length-41517-cov-8.122155_pt1 | contig 41517 bp, 32 predicted proteins | sample MGYA00242611_ERZ504778 | MGnify/ENA primary metagenome ERZ504778 (study PRJEB26092, sample SAMD00036349) | human gut metagenome | host: Homo sapiens | study: EMG produced TPA metagenomics assembly of...
GCACCATGATCGAGATCCCCCGTGCAGCTCTGACTGCCGGCGAGATCGCCAAGGAGGCTGAGTTCTTCAGCTTCGGCACCAACGACCTGACCCAGATGACCTTCGGCTTCAGCCGTGACGATGCTGCAAAGGTTCCTCGGCGCTTACTACGAGAACAAGATCTACGAGAGCGATCCGTTCCAGCATTTGGATCAGGTCGGCGTCGGCAAGCTGGTCAAGATGGCTGCACATGACGGCCGTGAGACCCGTCCCGATCTGGGTCTGGGCATCTGCGGCGAGCACGGCGGCGATCCCTCCAGCGTCGAGTTCTGCCACAAGGTTGGTCTGGACTACGTCAGCTGCTCTCCCTTCCGTGTGCCTATCGCACGTCTGGCCGCTGCTCAGGCTGCCATCAAGACCCCCCGCAAGTAATGGCGTGAGAGCTTGAGAGAGCACCAATAAAGTATATGAACCGCCCCGGTTTCCGAAAGAGGAAGCCGGGGCGGTTTTTTGCGCTCACGGAGGGGCAGATGAAAAACGCGGTATGAATATATACCATATAAAAATGAATATATGCTAAAATCTCGGGAAAATGCTTGCATTTTCATTAAAATGGGTGTATTATGACACCTGCCGACGAAATGCCGACAATCAACAAGAGAGGGATCGATACTATTATGTCTTTGAAGAAGAAAATTGCTGCGGCTTTCATCGCCTGTGCGATGACGCTTGCCGTGGTTCCTTCCGCCTTCGCCTGTACGGCACTCTATGTCGGCAGCGACCTCACCGAGGACGGCACCACCATGTTTGGCCGGATCGAGGATCTGGGCACCAACGATTACAACAAGCTGTTCAACGTCAGCCCTGCCGGGAAGCACACCGCAGGCGAGGTGTACGAGGGCTGCTACGGCTTTACCTACACCTTCACCCACGACAGCTACCGCTACACCGCCCGCCGGGACGACAACGGTCTGGGTGTCTGCCCGGACTGCGACAGCACCCACGAGCACACCCCCTATGAGGAGGCTGGCACCAACGAGAAGGGCGTCATGGTCTCTGCCACCGAGTCTCTCTACGGCACCGACGCCGTGCTGAGTGTAGACCCCTATGTGGACAACGGCATTGAGGAAGCTGAGATCACTACGGTGCTGCTGAGCGAAGCTTCCACGGCCCGCGAGGGTGTTGCCCTGCTGACCTCCATCTACGACAACGCCGGTGCGGCCGGCGGCTCCGGCGTGTTCATTGCCGACCAGAACGAGACCTGGTTCGTGGAGAACCTGACGGGCCACACCTACCTTGCCCTGAAGCTCTCCTCCAGCGTGGTCTTCATGCAGCCCAACATCGCCGCTATGGGCAAGATCGATCTGGATGACACCGACCATGTGGTGGCCTCTGCCAATTTGATCTCCGTGGCCCAGAAGGCCGGTACCTTTGTGGGCGACGCCGCTGCCAATGTCATCGATCTGGATGCCTCCTACAACGGCGACATCGCATCGGACCGCATGGCAGCTGGCCTGAACTACCTGTACGGCACCGACACCTTTACAAAAGACAACTACAGTGAGACCGACTTTGCCATCAGCAACGTCGGCGAGAACGGTGCCATCGTCCCGGTCTACTCCAACATCCAGCTGACCAAGAAGTTCTCGGTGGAGGATTCCATCCACTTCTTTCAGACCGAGCCCATCGGCAAGACGGGCAATGTGGAGACTCATCTGTTCCAGGTGAGCGCCACCGGCGATCTGAACACCGCCATTACCGAGTGGACCGCTTTTGACGACGACGTGTACAACGCCTTCGTCCCTTACTATCCGATGCTGACCACCGACACCGCAGATGTCTACAAGGTCTCGGTCCATAAGGTCACCCGTTCCGACGAGCAGCCCACCGAGGGCGTCTGGTATCAGGATGCCAAGGGCCGCTACTACACCTACCCGGACGACTGGACCGACTCCTTCTACGGTGTGCGTGACGCCCTCTCCAACCTGCTGACCTACGGCAGCAATGGCAATCAGGTCACCGCAAAGGATCGGGCAGTAGCCAAGGCCAGCTATGCCGCGCTCCAGCAGGAGATCATGGCCGACTACGCCGATATGAAGGCCGCCGTTGCCGCCGCCGACACGCTTGAGGCCAAGCAGGCTGCCGCCACCAACGCCAGCAATGCCATGAGCCAGAAGGTGTACAACACCACCCTGAAGATGTACAATAAGCTCCAGGCCAAGACGGCCGCCCGGGCATGGGTCAGATCCCTGCTGCACTGAGGCTTTGCAGCGCCTGAGGCGTTTCCCATAAAACCGCAGCGCCCCCGGAATGATATGTACCCCTAATACTGGACACCCAGTATTGGGGGTATTTTTATGAAATACAGCTATGAGTACAAAAAGCAATGTGTGGAATTATATCGACAAGGGAAATGGCCAGAAACACCAGTGGGAGTAAAGCAGAAAAATTTTCACAAGACGATACGGAAGTGGGCTCGGATGGAAGAAGCCTGTGGTCCAGAGGTTCTGCACCATAAGAGTCAAAACAAAGTGTGGACTGTGGAAGAGAAATACGAATTGGTTGCAAGAGTATTGGTGGGAGTATCAAACAAAGAAGTTGCGTTTACTGCTGGAATTGATGACGGCCTCTTGTACCAATGGGTCAGATGCTATAAAATGAAAGGGTATCAGGGATTGGTCGAGCAGCGAAAAGGACGGCCACCCAAGGAGCCTGACATGAAGAAGAAAATAGTACCAGCAGAACTGACCCCTTCAGAACGAGAAGAAATGATTCGGCTTAGAGCTGAGAATGAGCGTCTGAGAGCGGAGATTGCCGTCGTAAAAAAAGAAATTGCCTTGAGAGAAGAGAGATGCGCAGCGCAACTCAAGGCGAAAAAGCTGCGCTCGTCCAGGAACTCCGCAAAGAAGGACACAGACTGAATGATTTGCTGGATGCAATCAGACTTTCTCGGTCAACATACTATTATGAACTCAGCAAAACCGATAAAGTCAAGGAACGAAACGCCGATTTATCGTCTGAAATTGTTGCCATTTTCAATGAGAACAGAAAAAGATACGGCGTAAGACGGGTACACCATGAGCTTCTGAACCGTGGGTTTCAGGTGAATTACAAGCGTGTTCAGCGAGTTATGAACCAGCTTGAACTGTTCGGTAAACGTCCAAAGGAGAAGTATCATTCTTACAAAGGCGATGTCGGCAAGGTTGCCGATAACATTATTAATCGGAATTTCAGCACCGAGAAGCCTCTGCAAAAATGGACGACCGATGTGTCACAGTTCAATCTGTCTTGGGGCAAGTGCTATATTTCTCCGATTTTGGATATGAACACAAATGAGATTATGTCTTACAATCTTTCTACAAGTCCGAATATGGAACAAATCAAGGATATGCTGAATAAAGCGTTTGAACGGTTTCCTTCTGTACAAGGTCTGGTCATGCACTCGGATCAGGGCTGGCAGTACCAGCACGCATTCTACCGCAATGAACTTCAAAAGCACGGAATCATTCAATCCATGTCCCGAAAGGGCAACTGTTACGACAACTGCATTATGGAAACCTTCTTTGGCAGACTGAAAAATGAAATGTTCTATGGATTTGAGAAGGATTATCCCTCCTTTGAAGCCTTCTCCAAGGCGATTGCCGAGTATATTGACTATTACAATAACAGCAGAATCCAAGCTAAAACAAAATGGATGCCTCCCTCTAAATTCAGAGAAGTATCCATGATGGAAGGTTAATTATTCATTTTTGAGCCAGTGTCCAGAAAACCGGGTACATATCATTTCCATGACAGGAAACCGGGGGCGTTTTGTGTATGACTGCTCCTTGCAAACGCCGCCCATTCGTTCTATATGACAAGGAAAAACTGCCGGAATTCTATTTGCAGGAAGAAAATTTGGAGAAGATCATTGCGGAGATGGGCTAAGATACACTGAAAAACTACAAATAACGTATCATCGCAAAGCCTAACGCCTTGTAATTTTGGCACCCGCTCAGGCTGCTATCAAGAACCCGAGAGCGTAAGGATCTTGCAACGGCTCTCCGTTAAAAATCAAGGATAAAACAAGGCCCACCGTCAATTTTGGCGGTGGGCCTTGTTTGTTCATCTGGGCGATGAATTGTGTTTAATACCGATGCACGGAGAGTGTGCATCACAGATACACCTCCACGGTCAGGTCGGTCCACGCTGCGCGGCGGAACTGGTGGGGCATCTTGTTGGCTTCCCGGTAACGCTTGGCGGTTTCAAACCATAGTGCCGCTGTGAGTTCGCAGAAAAACACCTGATGATTTTTTCATCGTCCTTGACCACACAAGGAAATGAAAAGCTCCCCATTCCAATTCGTAAAAGAATCAGAATGAGGAGCTTTTAAATGGGATTCAGGCCGGCAGTACAAAGACCGTGAGCTTTGCAGGAAAAAGGGGAACCGACCCGTTAAAAAGGAGGAGAATGATCAGGGAAGGCGTTCGCGCACCTGCCCCGCATTGGGGATAGCATCAGAATTTGCAGGGGGTCTCCTGCTCGATATGGATATGATGGCCGCTGTAGTTGCCCGGGATATGGCTTGCCTGATACTTGGCTGCTGCCAGCACCTTGGAGAATTCGATGCCGGTTTCGTAACCCATCTCGTTCAGCATCCAGATCATATCCTCGGTGGACAGGTTGCCGGAGGCACCGGGAGCAAAGGGACAGCCGCCCAGACCGCCCAGAGCGGACTGGACCTCGGTGATGCCGCTCTCGATGGCTGCCATGGTGTTGACCATGCCCAGTCCACGGGTGTCGTGGAAATGGACTTGCAGATTCAGGGTGGGATAGGCTGCCTTCAGCGCACCAATGACGGCTTTTACCTGTGCAGGGTCTGCGATGCCGATGGTATCGCAGAGGCAGCAGGTGGTCATGCCGGCGTCGATGTAATCTTTCAGGAAATCCACTACAGCCTGCGGGTCGTTGTATTTGCCCTCAAACGGGCAGCCAAAGGTCGTAGCGAGATCCACTACGATATTCAGGTCGGGGTAGGCAGAACGGATCTCCTTGTAGGCTTCCAGCGATTGCTCGTGGGTGCGGTTGATGTTGGCCTTGTTGTGGCTCTTGCTCAGGGACACAACATAGCAGACCTTGCGCAGGCCCAGCTCGTAGGCGTTCTGAGCACCGCGCAGGTTGGGCACCAAGGCAAACAGAGTCCAGTCCCGGTGTTTTTCAGGACAGCCTCGGTGACTGCTTTGGAGTCAGCCAGCTGCGGGATGGCCTTGGGGCTGACAAAGGAGGTATACTCCATGTGCTTGACGCCTGCCGAGACCAGCCGATCAATGACGTCCAGCTTCAGTTCGGTGGCGATCGGTGGAGCACATTTCACGCTCTGGAATCCGTCACGGGGGCCGACTTCAACAACTTCGATTTTGCTCATAATATCATAACCCTCTTTTGTGTCATTTCAACCATTCCTATGGGAGCACGGTACGGCAAAGCGAGATGGCAGTGTTAAGCAGCATTCGATCCGACCATCTTGCCCTTCCGCACATCCTGCGGCCACAGGATCATAGAACTCAGATAGCGCCCTTGGCCTTCAGCTCTTCCAGCTTGGCAGCGTCAAGGCCCAGAAGCTCGCCATAGATCCTGGCATTGTCCTCTCCCAGCAGCGGAGCGGCCTTGCGAGGATACGCCTTGGTGCGGGTCAGGTGCTGCGGCACAGCGGTGATCTTCAGCTTGCCGATGCCGGGCTGATCGATCTCCGGGAACATCTCACGGGCACCCGCGATCTGCGGGTCAGTCACCAGACGGTCGATGGTGTTGACGGGGCAGGCAGGGCATCCAGCATTATTCAGCATCTTGTCGATCTCGTCAATGGTGTAATCCTTGGTCCAAGCGCAGATGATCTCACGCATCACGGCGTGATTCGCCACGCGATCCTTGATCTCAACAAAGCGGGGGTCGGCCTTCAGTTCCGGCTGCTTCATCACATCGCAGAGCAGGCCGTACAGCTTGTTGTTGCCTGCGGCGATGACCACATCGCCGTCCTTGGTCGGGAAAACATCATACGGGTAGGTGGACTCGTACCGGTTGCCGATGCGCTGCGGGATACGGCCCGTGGACTGGTAGATCATGGTGATGTTTTCCATCGCGGAAGCCACCGAGTCCACCAGCGCCACATCAACTTTTTCGCCCAGACCCGTTTTCTGCTTGTTGACCAGCGCCGCCAGAATGCCGATGGTCATGTTCAGGCCGCCAAGGACATCGCCCATGGGCGTGCCGACACGGGTCGCCGGGCCATCGGGCCAGCCGGTGGTGCTCATCAGGCCGCCCATGGCCTGACCTACGATGTCATAGCCCGCACGCTTGCTGTAAGGGCCGGTGTGGCCGAAACCGGACACCGCACCATAGATGATGCCGGGGTTGACCTCCTTCAGGACGTCATAGCCGAGGCCCAGTTTTTCCATCGTGCCGGGGCGGTAGTTCTCAATGACGATGTCGGCCTTCTTGACCAGTTCCTTGAAGATCTCCTTGCCATCAGGGTCCTTGAGGTTCAGGGTGCAGCCCAGCTTGCTGCGATTGAAGTTCGCATAATAAACACTGTTGTCGTTGATGAAGGGACCCATCTTGCGGGTATCGTCACCGCCCTTGGGATTTTCCAGCTTGATGACCGTAGCACCCATATCCGCCAGGATCATGCCGCTGTAGGGACCAGCCAGAACACGGGTCAGGTCGAGAACGACCACGCCATCCAAAAGACCTTTGCTCATAATAGACACCTCGTTATGTTTCATTTTTCTGATGTATGGAATATTACAGGATATTGTACAGGCCCAGCAGACCGGCCAAGACCGTCAGGAGCAGCAGCAGGGCGGACAGACCGAACATCTGGATGAAGAGCTTGTTCTCCTTTTCCTTCGTGAACTCGGGGTCGGTGGCGTTGGCCGCCATGATCAGGCTGCCGCCGGTGGACGCCGGGCTGAAGCCGGCAAAGGAAGCGGTCATGCACATGATGGTGATAAGGCCCTCCGGCTTGACGCCGACCTGCTCGGCGATGGCACCGACTGTAGGCACCATGGTGGGCCACACGACGCCGATCGCAGAGCTGAACCACGAGAGGATGCCGGCGGACAAGCCCTGAATGGCGACTGCGGTCTTCGGCGTCATGATGGAAGCCAGACCGTTCGACATCAGCGCCACACCGCCCACGTCAGAGACAATGTTCATCAGCATGCCGATGCCGGTGACCATCATCAGGGTGGACCAAGGCACACTCTTGATGACGACCTTTTCATCTGCCACATTGAGGAGCAGCAGGACGACTGCCACAGCAAAGGAGATAAGGCCGACGTTCCGCTTGAAAAAGGCGCTGGCCACGATCATGGCCAGAAAGCCCACCAGCGTGATGATCTGCTTCTGGGTGAACGCGGGAAGGCTCTCTTTTTCCTTGCTCTGAGGCTCTTTGATCCGGAAGCCCTTGAACACAAGGAAGATAACAATGGACAGCACGATGGTGGTGATGGTCGCATAGATCAGGGTGTGTGTCTGATAGCCGGTGATGCCCTGCTCACTGGCGAGGTTGTAGATCAGGACGCTTTCCGGCGTGATGGGGGAGAACCGGCCTGCCATGGAACCGATCTGACCGATCGCCGCCAGCATGACGGAGTTATAGCCAGTGCTCTTGCCCAGCGGCAGGCTCAGTGCTGCGGCGATGCCCAGCGCCGGCACACAGCCGGGGCCGATGGCCGCGACGATGTAGCCGATCAGGTATATGATGACCGGGGTGATGGCCACATGGCCGCCGGACAGGCGCAGAAACTTTTTTGCGGCCAGCTCCAGCGTACCGTTGTTGGTAGCGATGGTACACAGCAGCGAGACGCCCAGCAGCATGATGAAGGTGCTGGAACTGAACCCTTTGATGATCTGAGAGTCTGTGTAACCGGCCGCCGAACCCAAAACGGCTGCGGCCAGAACGGCGATCAGACCGACGTTCTTTTTCAGCGCGAAGCCGATTGCGATGCAGGCAACCAGCACGATCAGGGAAAACAATGCAATACTATTGCTCACAAAAATTGCCTCCTTTTGTTTTTTCTCCGCATGGCCCTGCAGGAGAAGACTTCCAAACTGTTTGCTGCGATCGAGCATTTCTGCCAAACTATATAGCAATTTTCGTGCCAAAATCGCATTTCAGGTCAAAATATCTTGAGATTTGTGGAGGTGCTCGAAGTCAGGCCATGTCACTTGTGAAAAGTACACAAAAAAGACCTCCGCAAAATTGCGGAGGTCTTTGGGTACGCGATTTGAGTGCTTGGATCCTTTGCCGATTTTTGCAGGAGTGTCTCATTCTTCCAGCGTCCGGGTGTATCACAAATGAAACACTGCGACACGCTTTTGCGACATTCAGGGGTCTTGTTTCAGGCGGCGGTACAAGGTGCTGCGGCTGATGCCCAGATCTTTTGCGGCGCGGGAAGCGTTTCCTCCGCTCCGCCGCAGAGCTTCGAGCACATCGCTCTTGTCCGTAGCCGAATCAGTGGTTCTCTCCCGGGCTGCGGGAGCAGATCCAGCGGTTCTCCAGAGGTTCATCTTGAGGGACTGGAACACCTCTTCCTCCGGGCTGCCCCGGTGCAGCAGCAGCGAGACTCTCTCGACCGTGTTGGTCAGTTCACGGACATTGCCGGGCCACGCGTAGGAGCGGCATCGACCCAGCACCCGGAAAAAGGCGGATCTCTCGTCGGCAGAGCGCTGGGGCATCACCCTGTCGTAAATGGCACGGGCGATCTCCAGATAATCGTCACCCCTCTCCCGCAGCGGCGGCACCAACACGCTGAGGACGTTCAGCCGGTAATAAAGGTCACGGCGGAACCGGCCCTCTTCCACGAGATGGAGCAGATCCCGGTTGGTCGCGCCGATGATCCGAATATCCACCGGGATCACCGTGTCATCGCCCACACGGCGCACTTCTTTTTCCTGTAGGACGCGAAGCAGCGGCGCCTGAAACTCCAACGGCAGCTCACCGATCTCGTCAAGAAAGATAGTTCCGCCGTGGGCTGTCTCAAACAGACCGGCCTTGCCGCCCCGCCGCGCTCCGGTGAAGGAGCTGTCCGCATAGCCAAACAGCTCGGATTCCAGCAGGTTTCGGTTGAGCGCCGTGCAGTTGATGGCCACGAATGGCCCATCCCTCCGCGGGCTGGCATTGTGGATGCTCTGGGCGAACATCTCCTTACCGGTGCCGGTTTCGCCGTACAGCATCACGGTGAACTGCGAATCCGCAAAATTTTCGGAGAGGCGCTTTGCTTCAAGGATGGCGGGCGACTGCCCCAAAATATCCGAGAACCGGTATTTTGCCACCAATCCCTTTTCGTGCAGCTTGATACGGATGTTCCGCTCTGCTGTCTGCAAGGTCTTGATGTCCTGAAATGTCGCAACAACGCCCTTTACCTGCCCGCCTACCCGGATGGGGACGCGGTTGGTGGAGACCAGCGTCCCGTGAATGTTCATCATCTGGCCTATTTCGGCTTCTCCAGTCTGAAGAACACTGGTCAGGTGCGTATTGGGCAGGACCTCTTCGATGGGCCGCCCGGCGAAAGGCGGCTGCGCCGGACGGAGCATCTGCTCTGCGATCTGGTTGGTCGTGCTGATTCGTCCATTCTCGTCAATGGCGATGATCGCGTCATGGGTATAATCCAGGATGTTCTGGTAACGCTCCAGCTGGATCTGAAGTTGTTCCTGTTGGCGGGCGTTCTCCTGCTGGGTGACATAAAGCTGCTGGGCAGTGTCCAGAGCATGGAGGATCGAAGTGTCCGAGCTTTCCACCCGGAGATACGGCAAGTCGTACAGCTTGGCGAACCGCTCCGACACGACGCCGCCCAGCCCCCATGCAGCCCCATCGGCCACCGCCTGCTGGACAGCGGACTGGCAGCTGAGACTGTCGGAAAAGCAGTAGTGCTTCATTTTCAGATCCAGAAGATAGCAGATGGTGCGCAGCTCGTTGCTGATCTCTTCCTCAAAGGAAAAGAAAGCAATAAGCCCCCGCTCGTGCCGAAGCTGCTGGATGGCCGGGATATAATCCGATGCTTCGCCGGGGATGTTCACGACCTGAATATTCAGACTCTTGCGCAGCAGGTCGCGGGTGCCGCGGCGGCTGATAAACAGATAATCGTTCTGCGTCAGAAGCAGCTTGGCCAGCGAAACGGCGGCCTCCAGCTCTGCGACCTCCACACGCACATCCATGCCTCGTCGCATGATCAGGGGTTTGGCCCGCCGGGCCAGATTTTCGGTGGGAGAGATGAGGCAGATTTTTGGGCTTCGTTCGGTCATGGCATCTTTTCCTTTCTCTCATTTTGTGATAGAATGAGCCACAGCCTGCTCCCGGCAGACTGTCATGGCCTTAATACTAAGCCATCATTTTCGACAATGTCAAGATTATTTCGTAAACTTTCCTTTTCGTGAAATGCTTTCCTTGCCGTTTTTTGTCGCAAGTCAGTAAAATAGTGCGATAGACAGGAGGTGACGCCCCATGGAAGGGCCTCAATTCCGTCAGGAGCTGTCCCAGCGGCTCAAACTCTGTCCCCAGCTGATGCAGAATATCGCTCTGCTCCAGATGAACGTACAGGATCTGCGCGAGTTTCTGGAACGTGCCGTGGAAGAAAACCCGATGCTTGAACAGCAGGAGCCGTCCGGCGATGCCTTCCGGGAGCTGTCGGCCCGGAACGAATGGATGCGGACTTCTTCCGATGCTCCGCCTGAGCCGGGTGCGGAAGACCGGGAGCTGACCAGCCGGGAAAGCTTTCTGCGGGATCAGCTGGCACGCAGAAAGCTTCCGCCGAAGCTCTTGTCCCTCTGCACCTATCTCATAGAGCGTTTGGATGAGGACGGTTTTCTGCCCCCAGAAGAGCTGGAGCATCTGCATCATTTGGGGCTTCCGGCTCCCATGCCCGAGGAGGCACTGGCGGCAGTTCAGGCCTTGGAGCCAGCCGGTATCGCGGCCCGGAGTTTGTCCGAGTGCCTCCTGATCCAGCTTCGGCGCAGCGGGCAGGAAACGCCTCTGCTCACCGAGCTTGTCTCCCATCATCTTGAGCCCCTCGCCCGGCAGCAGTACAGCCCGCTGGCACATCTGCTTCATTGCTCCAAGGCAGAAGTGGAAAATGCGGCAGCTCAGATCGCACAGCTGGACCCGCACCCCGGACGATGGGATGCTCCGGCTTCTGAGCCGGTGCAGTATATCCAGCCGGATGCTTATGTGCTGGATGAAAACGGAGCGCTTTCCGTAGTGCTCAACGATTTCTATCTTCCGCACCTTACGCTCAGCAGCCAGTATGAAGAGATGATGCATTCTGCCGATGCAGAAACAGCCTCCTATCTGCGCCGCGCCTGCAAGCAGGCACAGGAGCTTCTCAGCGGACTTTCCCGGCGGGGGAAAACGCTCCACCGATGTCTGGAGGCTGTAGTGAGCACGCAGGCCCCCTTTTTTCTTCTGCCGGATGGAGTGCTTTCCCCTATGACCCGCCGCACTCTGGCAGAGTCTCTTGGGCTGAATCCGTCCACCATCACCCGGGCGCTGAAGGGAAAATATCTTCAGTGCCGCCGGGGAATTTACCCGCTCAGTGCATTCTTTTCTCAGTCCGTCGGCGGCAGTTCTCCGCAGGAGATCCGCACCCGAATGGTGCAGCTCCTGCAGCAGGAGCCGATGCTCAACGACCGTCTCCTCCGGGAGCGTCTGGCGCAGGAGGGCTATCAGCTCGCGCAGCGCACCGTGTCCAAATACCGTCGGCAGCTTGCGCTTCCTGCTGCCAGCAAGCGCCCAAAGAAATAAAAGGAGTTTTCTCTATGAACTATACCGATTTGACTGCCTACCGCAAGAGCAATCCGTTTATGGATTTTTGTGGCATTGAAGCTGTCCGCGCCGAGCATGACGACTGTGAAGTAAAAATGACCATCACCGCCACCGACAAAAACACCCATGGCTTTGTCCACGGCGGCCTGTTGTTCACGCTTGCCGACTGTGTAGCCGGCCTGACCGCCCGCAGCGATGGACGCAATTATGTGACCCAGAGCGCTCACATCAATTTTATCAAGAATCTGACCGAGGGAACGATACACGCCTGCGGAACGACCCTCAGCCGAGGCCGGACCATCGTCATCATCCGCGTCCAAATCAAAAGTGAGGATGGCCGCCTGCTTGCAGATGGAACAGTCGATATGTTTTGCGTGAAATAAAATTTATCGCGATCTTCAAAAATAGTGCCTATCAAACGGACATATTTGCGATATGCAGTTTGCGGATGCTGCTTGTGTATTTCGGCACGGTTTTTCGGGATCGCAAAGGTCTAAAGTCCCCAAGCGTCCAACTTACAACAAAAATGAGACAGGCGACCCACCTTTCGGGAAGCCTGTCTCATTTTTCTGTTGGGGGCTATTTGCATTGCTGAGAAACAGCCCGGTTTGGAAACTCAGTGCTCGAAGGAGAACGGGAGGATCACTTAAAGGCTGATATCCTTTCCGCCATTGAGCTTGCTGAAGGCCAGCAGGGAAATGACGGTCAGGATGGTCATGATGGTGGACAATGCGGCTGCAGTGCCATAGTTGCCGCGGATGACCTCGGTATAGATCGCTACCGTCAGGGTCTTGGTCTTGCCGGTATACAGGATGATGGCGGTGGACAGTTCACTGATCATGGTGACCCAGCTCAGGATAGCACCAGAGATGATGCCGGAAGCCATCATGGGAACCGTGATGCGGAAGAATGCCTTCATCTTGGAAGCGCCCAGCGAGATAGCAGCTTCCTCAATGCTCATGGGGATCTGCTGCAGGATAGCCACCGACGAGCGGATGGTATAGGGCAGACGCCGGATGATGAGGGCTACTACCATGATGAGCATGGTGCCGCTGATGAGGAGCGGGGGCTTATTGAAGCCGATGAGCAGCGCGATGCCAAGGACCGTGCCGGGCACGATGTAGGGGATCATCGAGAGGATGTCCACCACGTTGGTCAGGGCATTGCGGCGGCGCACCACCAGATAAGCGATGAGAACAGCCAGCAGCACGATGACGACCAGTGCCAGCAGGGGGATGATGATGGTATTCTGAATGCTGCGGCCCAGCTTGCCGATGGCGGTCTGGTAGCTCTGCAGCGAGTAGCCGTCCACAAAGATCTTACCCTGCGTGTTCTTGAACGAGGTGTAGATGACGTAGGCCTGCGGCAGGATGGCGATGCCCACTACAAGGTAGACGACCAGATGCACCAGAGCGTTGATGCCCTTGCGGGCCTCCCGCTCCTCCACGGGGTGCATACTGTTCAGGGCGAAGGCGTTCTTGTTGGAAACGTACTTCTGGACGAGGAACACCAGCGTGGTGATGACGATAGCGATGACGGCGATAGCGGCTGCAAAGCCGTCGCTGCCGCCCACCTCGTTGATGAACTCGGTGTAAAGGACAACAGGGAAGGTACGGTAGCCCTCACCGATCAGCATCGGGGTGCCGAAGTCTGCAAAGGAGCGCATGAACACCAGCAGAGCCGCAGCCAGCAGGGTGGGCATGATCAGGGGTACGACCACTTTGAAGAAGCAGGCAATGCCAGAGCATCCGAGGTTCTCAGCCGCCTCGATGAGGGAGTTGTCGATATTCTTCAATGCACCCTTGGCGTAGAGGAACACCAGCGGGAACAGCTGGAGCGTCATGACCAGCACGATGCCGCCGAAGCCGTAGATGTCCGGGATGGCGATGCCGAGGTTTTTGAAGAAGGTGGTGATGATACCGCTGCGACCCAGCAGCAGGATCCATGAGTAGGCACCGATGAAGGGAGCCGACATAGATGCCACCACAATGAGGATATTCAGCACCGACTTGCCCTTGATCTTAAAGATCGTGAACAGGTATGCCAGTGGGGTGCCAATGGCGATGGAGAGCACCGTCGCTGTGATGGACACCTTGAAGCTGTTGATCAGGGTATCGAAATAGTAGCTCTTGGAAAAGAACTTCGTGAAATAAGCCAGCGTGAAGCTGCCGGTGTCGGGGTCCAGCACAGACTGGCGGATCAGGTATGCCATCGGGTAAAGCAGGAACAGTGCATAGAGCGCGATGGTCCCCAGCGTAATGGCTCCCCAGACATCAAGACGGAACTTATTATTGTTTTTCATAAGCGTCGCTCCTGATGAGATTGGTGCCGCCGTCCTTGGTAAAGACGTTGATCTTCTCTTTCTTGACCTTCAGCAGCACCTTCTCGCCCTTCTTGAGGCCCTCGCCAATGGAGGACTCCTCTACGATCTCCACCGAGTCGCCCTGATCGGTGTCAATGGTGTAGTGGGTGTTGAGACCGAGGTAGGTGCATTCCTGCACGGTGCCGTGGATGCCATCGGTGCCGTCCTTGCAGATAATGAACTCCTCCGGGCGGATGGAACAGCGCACATCCTGCTCGGCAGCCTTGTCCAGAGCGTCGATGTGCTCATGGTAGCCGTCGGCAAAGGTGATGATGCCGTCCTTGACGTGGGCATTCACGATGTTGGTGCGGCCGATAAAGGTGGCAACGAAGACATTCTTCGGGCGCTGGTAGATGTCGCGGGGAGTGCCAACGTGCTGGATGACGCCGTCCTTCATAACGGCGATACGGTCGCTGATGGCCATTGCCTCTTCCTGATCGTGGGTGACATACACGGTGGTGATGCCAACGCTTTTCTGGGTGTGGCGGATGACGCTGCGCATCTCGACACGGAGCTTTGCGTCCAGATTGGAAAGCGGCTCGTCCATCAGCAGCACATCCGGCGAGATGACCAGTGCGCGAGCCAGCGCGATACGCTGCTGCTGACCGCCGGAAAGCTGGTTGGGCATCCGGTCGGCATACTGCATGATCTGCATCAGGTTCAGAAACTCGTCCGTCCGCTTCTTGATCTCGGCCTTGTCCACCTTGCGGTTTTTCAGACCGAATGCCACATTGTCCCGGACGGATAGGTTCGGGAAGATGGCATAGTTCTGGAACACCATGCCGATGTTGCGCTTGCTGGGGTCCATATCATTGATGCGCTTCTCGTTGAAGAAGATGTCGCCGCCCTCAATGGAGTTGAAGCCTGCGATCATACGGAGAAGAGTGGTCTTGCCGCAGCCGGAGGGACCCAGCAGGGTGAACAGCTCACCATCTCCGATCTCCAGATTCAGGTCCGGGATGACCGTATTATTCCCGTAGCGCTTTACTGCGTCTTTGACTGATATTCTGCTCATACTAGCCTCCTGCTGCCCTTTGAATTACTTGCTCTGCAGATCGGTGAAGATCTCAGTGTACTTGTCCACCAGCTCCGACTTGTGGGCGCTGACGTAGGGAATGTCCTCCTCGATGACATTGATGTCTGCCATCGGGGTCATGGCATCGTTGGTGGCAGCATCCTTCATAACAGGACGGTTGGTCAGGGTGCTGCCCCAGATATTCTGTACTTCCTCGCTCAGGATGAAGTCAATGAACAGCTTGGCATTGTCCATGTTCTTTGCGCCCTTGATGATGGTGGCGGAAGCAGGAAGGAAGACAGTACCCTCCTTCATGTAAACGATCTTGACAGGTGCGCCGTCCAGAACCAGCTGAGCACAGGGGTCCTCATAGGACAGACCCACCACATACTCGCCATCGGCAACTCCCTTGTAAACGCCGCTGGAGCTTTCGCAGATCTTGCCGTCCACATTCTCAAACAGGTCGTGGACGTACTGCCATGCCTTATCGTCCTCGTAGCCGCCCATTGCAAGCAGCATATTGGTCAGGTGAGCGAAAGCGGAAGAGGAGTTGGCGGGGTCGGCAGTGGCGATCTTGCCCTTCAGAGCCGGGTTCAGCAGATCCTCGTAGCCCTCGATCTTGATGTCGCCGAGGAGGTCGGTGTTGACGATGAGGACGCTGCCGTCCAGCACATTGCCGGTGATGAAGCCGCACTTGTTCTTGTAGGCGTCGATGACGTTTGCATCGTTGGCGGAAACATACGGCTCCCACAGGTCCTCGTTGGTGTACATCAGCGACCAGGAGCCGCCGAACAGGACATCTGCGTAGGGATCGTTCTTTTCGGACTGGATACGCTTGACCAGTTCGCCGGTGCCGGCCTGGATCAGCTCGACATTGACGCCGTATTTCTCCTCAAACAGAGGAATGGTGGCGTTCAGCAGGCCCTCAGAGTTGGGCGAGTAGATCACGAGGTCGCCGCCGCCCTGTGCGGCAGAACCAGAAGCGGCAGTGGAAGCAGCGGTAGAACCGGCAGAAGAGGTGCTGGCGGAGGAGCCGCCGCAAGCGCTCAGAGCAGCAGAAGCTGCGATAACACCGGTAGCCATCAGGAACGAACGACGAGAAATCTTTTTCATAGTAAAAACCTCCATTTTTTACCTGAAACCTTTCGATAGTCCCATTTTAATGCTTCTGGCACAAAAATAATACTCAAATTGCAGAACAAATGGAAAAATACCGAACAGCGGCTGTTCGGTATTTTTGCGTACACTTATTTCAAGGTGCTCTGATACTCCCGCACCGAGCAGCCCATGTATTTTTGAAAACGTGGTTAAAATATTTGTACTCACCAATGCCGCACTCCCAGCCGATTTGGGAGATGGGCAGTTTTCCTTTCCGGATGAGTTCCAGAGCGTTCTGGATACGGCAGCGGTTGAGGTAGTCAATGACCGTTGTGCCAAGCTCTTTCTGAAACTTCTGGTTGATGTACCGTTCCGAGTAGTGGAACTGTTCCTGAAGGTCAGCAAGTGTGATCTTGCTCCGGTAATTCTCTTTCAGATAGGCTACGATGCGCAGCACCAGCGGGTCAGTGACCTTATCTTCGCTTAATGGCGGCAGAGCTGTCCGGCTGCGGACGGCCTCTGCCTCGTCCTCCCGCTGTTGGAGGTACTGGTTATCCCCCGCAAGGCGGACCGCCTTCTCCAGCGCAGTACGCATCTCGTCCATGTCGAGAGGCTTGAGCACATAATCCGATACGCCGTTCCGGATAGCCTGCTGGGCGTACTCGAACTCCGAGTAGCCTGTCAGGATGATGGCGATATAGTTGAATTTCTCCCGGGTGTCGGCGATCATCTCAAGACCATTTTTTACCGGCATGGTAATGTCGGTAATGACGATGTCAGGCTGCAGTTCAGCGATCTTTTCTTCACCTGCTGCCCCATTCTCTGCCTCGCCCACCACCGAGCAGCCGCACTCCTCCCACGGTACCGAGTAGCGAATGCCCTTGCGGATGATCTCTTCATCTTCTACCAGCAGAACGCGATACATGGTTTACATTCCTCCCAGCCGGAGCTTGAGCTTCACCGTGAAGCCTTCGCCCTCGGTGCTGTCGATGGTCAGTCCGCTGTCACCGCCGTAGCCCAGCCAGATGCGACGGTTGATGTTCTGCAGACCATTGTGCTCGATGTTCACTTCATCCGAGCGCAGGATGTCTCGCAGCTGTTCCAGCATGGTCTCGTCCACGCCTCCGCCGTTGTCCTCTACCGTGAAATAGAGTGCATCCTCCCCCAGCCAGCCCCGTACCCTTATATGGATGCGTGGCTTCTTCTGGAAGCCATATTTGATGCTGTTTTCCAGCAAGGGCTGTAAAAGCAGCTTCGGGATGATGAACTCCATGCAGGCGTCGTCGATGTCGATCTCGTAGGAGAAATTCGCACCGAAGCGGGTGGACTGGATCACAAGGTAATCCTGCAGATAGTTCAGATCATCTTTAACAGGGACATTGTGCTTTGTGTTGTTGATGCTGTAGCGCAGGATGCCGATAAACCGCCCGATCAGCTGCTGGGCTCGCTGGGGGTCTGTCGGGATAAGATAGCGGATATTGTCCAGCGTATTATAAATAAAGTGGGGATTGATCTGCGCCTGAAGATTCTGCATCTCCATCCGGTTGTTCACTTCGGCAAGAGCGATGTTGCGCTGGCTCAGCTCCTGAATGCTGCGAACCATCTTGTTGACCTGACGGGCGATCTCCTCGATCTCATCGCCGGTGTCGATCTCGATGATGTGATCAGGGTCCTCCTTGCGGATGATGCGGATCTCCCGCACGAGGGTGTCCACCGACTTTACCATCTGCTCAGTCATAGCGTGCATGATACGGGCGAACATTGCTGCCCAACTCAGTCCCAGCAGTACGATCAGGAGCAGACCCACGAAGAGATAACTGTAATTCGTGGGCGAGTAGATGAAGGAGTAAGCCAACACCGTGCCGTTTTCCAGCGAGCGGCTGCTGCGGAGATAGCGGTTCCCGTTCACCCGCACATACTGCGCCGCATCGGCGGGCAGATACTTGTTAGCGTTCTTCTGGGAGAGGAAGGAGGAGCTTGAACAGGTAATGACATCGCCGTTGGGTTTGGTGAGGATGGCATCGTACTGGTACTGGCTGAACAGTTTTGCCCAGTCGTTCTCATTCAGATAAACTGCCGCAGCACCCTGATATTCGCCATCCCGGTAGAGCGGATGGATCATAACGTATTCTGAGCTGTTGGCCCGGAAGTGGTAGACCGTGGTGTAGACGGCCCGCATAAGATGGCAGGCGTTGTCCACGGCGATGCCGTTGAATTCCTGCCGGTGGAGATTCATCTCTCCCTCCGAAAAGGTCGTGAACCGAACCTTTCCCTCAGAGTCGGTAAGGATGAGCTGTATCTCCACAAGAGCCGAGACGTTGTACTGGCTGATAAGATAACGCAGGTTGTCCTGATCATTCCGCAGCTCGGAGAGGAACAGCTCGGTGTGTCCGGCGTCCAGCAGAAAGGCGGACGTGCTATTGTACACCTCATGGAAGGTGGAGGCGATACTCTCCAGATGGTCTTCCCGCCGGGCATTCTGGCTGAGAGCATTCACAGCAGCGATCGCAATGCAGAACAAAAGACATCCCAGCAGCAGGCTTGAGATCAGCTTACGGGAGACGCTCTGCTCCAGCTCCTGCTGAAAGCGGCTCTTTTTGTAGGTGCGATCGCGGTGACTATGCTCCATACTTTTTTCGCTCCTGCTCTTCGGCAAACTTTGCCATACTTCGATTATAATGCCTTGAATCAGATGAGTCAACGGGCGTGCTGCGGTCATTTTTATTGCATAACACAAAAAACTGCCCGGAACGACCTTCTCCTATCGTTCCGGGCAGTTTTGACAGCACATGGAAAAGAACTTTTTACAGCATTTTCACGGTCAGAGCCTCGCTGGTGAGGTCCTGCGCGGTGTTGCTATGGGCAGGGTCATCTAGCATATACCGCAGCACCAGAACTTCGCCTACATAGAGGAATGCTGCCTTGATGGGGATGCTGCCGGAGTCCAGCGGGCTTTCCTGTGCGCCGCAGAGAAGGACGACATCCGCGAGCAATGCGCCGGGGGAGTCCTCGTAATGGGTCAGGAGGATGACTTTTTGCCCCGGCGGCCTTGGCGGTGCGCAGTGTCTCCATCATGTCGCGGGTCGCGCCGGAGTAGGAAACAAAGAGCACAACGTCGGCCTCGTTCATCAGACTGGCAGTCAGCAGCTGTAAATGGCTGTCGCCCGCGGTGCGGAACTTGGTGGAAAGGCTGGCGAAGCGGGCGCAGATGTCGTTTGCCAGGAGCATACTGCCGCCCTGTCCGAGGCAGAACACCTGCCTGGCCTCCTGCATCAGGTGTACGGCCTCGTCCACGGCCTCGGTAGAGAGAGCGTTCTGGGTGCCGTTGATGGCAGTGAGAAAGCGGGCGTATGCGTGCTCGCAAAGTTCTGCGGTGGTGGCACCGGGCTGCAGCTCTCTCTGGCTGGAGGGTGTGCCGGTGGCATTGGCCTGCGCCAGCGCAATGCGCATCTCATGGTAGCCGTCGAACCCCAAAGCCCGGCAGAACCGGAACACTGTCGCCTCGGCGACATTGCACTCCCGGGCCAGCGAGGAAATGGAGAGATACTGCGCTTCGTCCGCATGCTGCAGCAGGTAGTCGGCGACCGCGTGGCCGGATCTGGTCAGCTGGTCCTGTCGTTGATGCAGCAATTCCCAAAAATTTGTACCCATGGTCAAGCTCCTTCGAGCAGGCTGCAATGCCCGCACTATTCCTTATGCTTTCTTTTGCCCCCTTCCGCTGCACAGGGAAGGGGGCATTTTATAAAAAAGTATAAAAGAAGTTTGGCCGCTTGACAAGTGTGCCTTTCGCCATAATTCGGAAGAAAAAGCTGTGCAGAGCATCCAAAAAACAAGGAAAAGTACGACTTATTACTGAAAATAAATTTCAAAACTGCGGCAGGAAGAACGAAAATGATTTTCAAACTGAAAATGACAAACTGCGCAGAAATGATTACAAAACGGCTACAACTGGCGCCAAAATTGGTGAAAGTGGCCAAAATCTGGCTGGTATCCCAGATATTTGTGCGGAATAGACAAGAAAGCTTTCTGAAAATTGTATATGCGACCGATGGACAAGATGAAAGAAGTTTTCTATAATAAGGCCAACAAGAGCGGTCAGGGATGAAGGACCGCCGATATGATGATAGGTAAGGAGAACTTATTATGAAGAACGCTATTTCTCGTCGCTCCTTCTTGAAGGCCGTTGGCATTATGAGCGCAGCGGGTGCGCTGGCTGCCTGCGGCGGCAAGTCCGCTTCTACCAGCATGGCAGCTTCTACCAGCATGGCAGCTTCTACTGCCGCTTCCGGCTCTGCATCCGGCGCAAGCATCAAGCTGTGGACATACCCCATCGGCGGCTGGGGCAAGGACGAGACCGTGCAGGAGCTTATCGCCAGCTTCAACGCAAAGTATCCTGACATTAAAGTGGCCGTTGAGTATCTCGACTACACCAACGGCGATGACCAGGTGAACACCGCCATCGAGGGCGGCAGCGCACCCGACCTCATCATGGAAGGCCCCGAGCGTCTGGTGGCCAACTGGGGCGCAAAGGGTGTCATGGCTCCGCTGAACGATCTGTGGACCGACGACGCCAAGAAGGACATTTACGAGTCCGTCAACTCCGCCTGCCACAACGACAAGGGCGACTACTACGAGTACCCCCTGTGCATGACCGCACACTGCATGGCCGTCAACATGACCAAGGTCAAGGAAGTGGGCGCTGACAAGTATCTCGACACCGATAAGCACACCTGGAGTACCGAGGGCTTCCTGAACACCGTTGACGCTCTGTACAAGGGCGGCTACGAGAACGTGGCAGCTGTCTACTGCGGCGGTCAGGGCGGCGATCAGGGTACCCGCGCTATTATCAATAATATGTACGGCGGCACCTTCACCGATGACGCTCACACCAAGTACACTGCGGACTCTGCCGAGAACATCAAGGCCATCCAGACCCTGTACGACACCGACGGCATCAACTTCGACGCTTCCATCGCCGGCGGCGACGAGATCACTCTGTTCCGCAACGGCACGCTGCAGATGGCATTCTGCTGGAACATCGCTCAGCAGCTGAACGCCGACAACAACGACGCCGGCCTGACCAACGACGGCGACGAGATCATGCCCATGGCATTCCCGACTGCAAGCGGCGACCCGAAGCTCTGCGGCGGCATCTGGGGCTTTGGCGTCTTCGACAATGGCGATGAGGCCAAGGTCAAGGCAGCCAAGACCTTCATTGAGTTCATCGCTGCTGATCCTGATCAGGTGAAGGACAGCGTTCTGGCTTCCACCTACTTCCCGGTCCGCGCCAGTGTGGGCGACATCTACGCCGACAACGCCATCATGAGCGAGTACACCAAGTTCATGGCCTATCTGGGCGACTACTACCAGATCACTCCGGGCTGGGCAACTGCCCGCACCGAGTGGTGGAACATGCTCCAGCGTGTAGGCACCGGCGAAGACGTTGCCACTTCCGTCGCAACCTTTGTCCAGAACGCCAACGCAGCCGCCAAAGCCTGAGCTTTTCCGCCTGAGGGCAAATAAGTAATGACGGCCCCTCCCTCGAACATCCCGGCGAGGGAGGGGCATTTTGTGTGAGATAAGCACCCAATCAGAACGAAAGGTCTGGTGATTTCTTTGGCTGCAAAGACTGCAAGCATCAAAGAGCCGAAGCGCAGCAGCGCACTGGTTCGGCAGGAGACCATCGCTTCCTACCTGTTCCTTCTGCCCAGCCTCATCTTTTTTCTCGGCTTCGTCATTTACCCCATGATACTCTGCGTGGTCACGAGCTTTTTTGACTCGACCATGAACCGTGCCGACGTCTTTGTGGGTCTTGCCAACTACGCAGAGCTGTTCGCAGACCCCATCTTCATCGGCGCTTTGCGCAACACCTTCATCATCGTGGTCGTCTCGGTGCCTGTGACCTGTGCGTTCTCGCTGTGGGTCAGCTCGGCCATCGTCGATTTGCCCGAGTGGGCCACCAGCCTCTTCCGCTGCGTGTTCTACCTGCCGGTCGTCACCGGCTCGGTGGCTGTCACCGTCGTGTGGAAGTGGATGTACAACAACTACTACGGCATCTTCAACTATCTGGGCAAGGCTGTGGGCCTCATCGACAAGAACATCAACTGGCTGGGCGATGAAAAATACGCTCTGGGCTGCATCATCCTCATCCTGCTGACTACTTCTGTCGGCCAGCCCATCGTGCTGTACGTTTCCGCACTGGGCAACGTAGACCAGTCCATCGTGGAAGCCGCTGAAGTGGACGGCGCCACCGATTTCCAGTGCTTCTGGCGCATCAAGTGGCCCGCTATCATGCCCACCACCCTGTACATCCTGGTCATCACTACCATCAACTCCTTCCAGTGCTTCGCGCTGATCCAGCTGCTGACCTCCGGCGGCCCCAACCACAGCACCGATACCATCATGTACTACATCTACTACACTGCATTCAAGCTCTACCGCTATGGTTACGGCAACGCAATGGGCGTTGTGCTGGCCGTTATCATCGCCATCCTGTCGGCTGTCCAGTTCAGGTTTGGCAGTCAGGATAATTAAAGGAGGTGCCGGGCAATGACTGCAACTGCAAAAAAACAGAAACCGTTGAAGCGTCACCCCAGCAAGCTGAAAAAGATGAGCGCTTACATGATACTGACGTTCATTCTTATCAGCATCGTGGCCGTGCTGTTCGCGTTCCCGCTGTACTGGATCATCACCGGTTCCTTCAAGACCGGCGCGGCCATCAACTCCACGACCCCCGAGTGGTGGCCCAGCCAGTGGGTGCTGACCAACTACCAGAAGCTTTTCGCAGGCAAGAGCGCACCCCTGTGGCAGCTGGCCGTGCCCTTCAGCCGCTCTTTCAGCGCGGATGGAGAGCCGATCTATTTCTCCGTCGGCCCGACTGCTCCGGCCGCGCTGCGCTGGATGATCAACACCGTGTTCATGGCCGTCATGTCCATGATCCTCACCTGCATCACCGCCGCAATGGCAGGCTATGCGCTGGCAAAAAAGCGCTTCGTCGGCCGCAGGCTGCTCTTCACCCTCATCGTCTGCGCAATGGCCCTGCCCAAGCAGGTCATCCTCATCCCGCTGCTGCGTGAGATGAGCGCACTGAACCTTTACAATACCATCTGGGCTGTCATTTTCCCCATCGTGGGCTGGCCCTTCGGCGTCTTTTTGATGAAGCAGTTCAGTGAGGGCATCCCCACCGAGATGCTGGAAGCGGCCCGTATCGACGGTGCCAGCGAGGCGCGCACCTTCGTCAGCATCGTGCTCCCGATGGTCAAGCCGGGCATCGGCGCGCTGGCCATCTTTACCTTCATCAACAGCTGGAACGATTACTTCATGCAGCTCATCATGCTGTCCAGCACCAGCAACCTGACGATCTCGCTGGGCATCGCAAAGCTGCAGGCGGAGAACAGCACCGACTTCGGCCTTATCATGGCAGGTGCCGCTCTGGCCGCTGTGCCGATCATCATCATCTTCCTGATCTTCCAGAAGTACTTCACCAAGGGCATCGCAATGGGTGCGGTCAAAGGCTAAAAAGGAGACCTATTATGAAAGACATTACCAAGTATCAGGGCGTTATCCCGGCCTTCTATGCCTGCTACGACGCAGAGGGCAATATCTCCACCGAGGGCGTCAAGGCACTGACCCGCCATCTGATCGCAAAGGGCGTCAAGGGCGTGTATGTGGGCGGCTCCTCCGGTGAGTGCATCTATCAGCACGTCGATGAGCGCAAGGCCGTGCTGGAAGCCGTCATGAGTGAAGCCAAAGGCAAACTGACCGTCATCGCACACGTCGGCTGCAACAACACCGCCGACAGCGTCGAGCTGGCCCGCCACGCCGAGAGCGTGGGCGTGGACGCCATTGCATCGATCCCGCCCATCTACTTCCATCTGCCGGAGTATGCCATCGCCAAATATTGGAACGAGATGTCGGCGGCGGCTCCCAACACCGAGTTCGTCATCTACAACATCCCCCAGCTGGCCGGCACCGGCCTGACCATGAGCCTGCTGCGCGAGATGCTCAAGAACCCCAACGTCGTTGCCGTCAAGAACAGCTCCATGCCCACCCAGGACATCCAGATGTTCAAGGATGCCGGCATTGCCGCCCGTGGCGAGGGCAATTTCGTGGTCTTCAACGGCCCGGATGAGCAGTTCGTCTCCGGCCGCGTCATCGGCGCGGACGGCGGCATTGGCGGCACCTATGCCGTCATGCCGGAGCTGTATCTTGCCATGAACGAGCACATCAACAAGGGTGAGATCGAAGCTGCCCGCGCCATTCAGTACGACGCAGACCGCATCATTTATAAGATGTGCGAAGCCCACGGCAACCTCTACGCGGTGCAGAAGGAGATCCTGCGCCGGATGTACGGCCTTGAGCTGGGCGGCGTCCGCGAGCCGATGCCCGGCCTCATCCCAGAAGATGAGCCCATCGTCGCCGAAGCACAGGCCATGATCGAAGCCGCCATCGCAAAGCTCTGAAAAATCAAAAAGCGCCCCCTCTCCGTCTCTCAATGAGGGGGAGAGGGCAGGCGCTCTTTGTGCTTCTGTTAAAAAACACTTGGTTAGGAGAAAATCAACATGATCTGCGACGCACTGGAGCACCTGAACCGTTATCGCGGGCTCCACCGGAATCTTGACACCGCCATCGACTATCTTACCGCCTACCATGTGGCCCACGATTTGAGCGATCTGCCGCTGGGCCGCACCGAGGTGGACGGCGGGAACGTCTTCATCAACGTGATGGAGGCCGATCTGAGCCCCGACAGCACCCGCCTCGAATACCACAAAAAGTACGCTGACCTTCAGATCGATTTGACCGGCGGCGAGGGCTGGGGCTATACGACTCTGCCCGGCAAAGAGGCAGGGGAGTTTACGGGAGATATTGGTTTCAGGACCAGCCCGGATGCCGTCAGCGGCACGCTGGGCGAGGGGCGGTTCGTCCTGTTTTTCCCCGGCGAGCTGCACAAGCCCGGCGTGGCACGCCCCGGCTGTGCTCATGTGCGCAAAGCGGTCATCAAGATCAGGATGGAGGATTGATGGATATGGAGAAAGAAACACTGTTTGAGCAGATCAAAGGCGGCCTCATCGTCTCCTGTCAGGCACTTGAGACGGAGCCTCTTTACACCAAAGAGGGCGGCGTCATGCCCCTGATGGCGAAAGCCGCCGCCATGAGCGGAGCCGTGGGCATCCGCGCCAACACCGTCCGCGACATCACCCAGATCAAACAGGTGGTGGACCTGCCCGTCATCGGCATCATCAAAAAGGATTATCCCCGGCACCCCCATGTACATCACCGTCACCATGAAGGAGGTGGATGAGCTGGTGGCCTGCGGCGTGGACATCCTTGCCGTGCAGGGTACGGGTGCGCTGCGCCCCGACGGCTCTACTTCGGCCCAGTTCATCCGCGCCGTCAAGGCAAAGTACCCCGATCAGCTGGTGATGGCAGACTGCGACAATTTCGAGAACGCCATGCTCTGCGCCGAGGCCGGTGCTGATTTTGTGGGCACCACCATGCGCGGCTACACCCCCGAGACGCAGGGGATCAACGATATTGATTTTGAGTTTGTCCACAAGCTGGCCGCGGAATGCCCGGCGAAGATCATCGCCGAGGGCCATATCCATTACCCTGAGCAGGCTGTCAAGGCGCTGGAAGCCGGAGCTTTCGCCCTCGTCGTCGGCGGTGCCATCACCCGCCCGGCGGAGATCACCGCCCGCTTCACCGGTGCCATCAACGCCATGCACAAATGATACGGAGATACGACTATGAAACAGTATCTTGCCATTGATATTGGCGGCACCGCCGTCAAGCTGGGCATCGTGGACGAAGAGGGGCGTGTGCTCTCCAAAACGGAGCAGAGCGTCTGCTTCGACAACTACGAGACGCCCATCCTGACCACCGTGCTGAAGGCCGCAAAAGAGTTCCTCGCCGCCCAGAACATCCCCGCAGAGAGCTTGACGGGCATCGGCGTGTCTGCCACCGGGCAGATCGACAGCCGCAAGGGCATCGTGGCGGGCACCTGCGGCAGCCTGCCCAACTACATCGGCGCACCCATCAAGGCGGAGCTGGAAGCTGCCTTCGGCCTGCCGGTGACGGTCGCCAACGACGCCAACTGCATGACGCTGGGTGAAGTCTGGGTCGGCGGCGCGAAGGGCTGCACGGACGTCATCGGCGTCACGCTGGGGACCGGCGTCGGCGGCGGCATCCTCACCGGAGGCCGCCTGCTGGAAGGTGCGCGGGGTCTCGGCGGTGAGCTGGGACACTTCCGCACCCACGCGCTGGATGGCGTGTTCTGCACCTGCGGCGCGTCGGGCTGCTGGGAGCGGTACGCCGCAACCACCGCTCTGGTGCGGGGCGCACAGCCCCGGAACCCGAAGTGGAAGGATGGCCGCGCTATCTTTGAGTCGGCCCATGCAGGCGACCCCACCATCCTGGCGCTTCTGGACGACTGGACGGATGAGATCGCTCAGGGCCTTGCGGGCATGGTGCATATCTTCAACCCGCAGCTCATCCTCATCGGCGGCGGCGTCAGCGCACAGCAGGAGCTGCTGATAGACCCCATCGCAAGGAAAGTGCGCGCCTCCGTGATGCCCGCTTTTGCGGAAGGACTGGAGATCCGCGCCGCCCAGCTCCACAACGACGCCGGCATGGTGGGCGCAGTTTACTATTTCCGCCAGTCGCGGGGCGAGATTTGAAAGGGGAAGAGACGATGAAAAAACATATCCTTTGTCTGGGTGACTCCAACACCCACGGCTACTGTGCCGACCCGGCGGACTGTGCCGACCACGGCATCCGCTTCAACGAGGACGAGCGCTGGACCTGCCGCCTGCAGACGGCGCTTGGCAGCGACTATCTCGTGACGGAAGAGGGCCTTTCGGGCCGGACGACCGTTTTCGTGGACCCCATCCATGAGTCGATGGACGCTCTGAGCGTGGCTTATTCGCTCCTCAAGAGCCATGAAGCCATCGACCTGCTCATCATCATGCTGGGTACCAACGACGTCAAAGAGCGGTTCAACGCCAATGCCGCCTGCATCGGCGCGGGTATGGAACGGCTGATTCTCAAGGCCAGGAGCGTGGACTGCTGGGGGACCAAGGCTCCCAACATCCTCGTCGTGGCCCCGCCCCGCATCGGCGATGGCTTCCATGATGCCGTCATGGGCGAGGGCTGTGTGGAAAAGTCGAAGGGCGTGGCCGAGCAGTTCCGTATCGTTGCGGAACGTCAGAACGTCCATTTCCTCAATGCTGCCGACTGCGAGTTCAATCAGGTGGACTTCATGCATCTGACCCGTAAGGGCCACGCACAGCTGGCTGCTCTGCTGGCAAAGGAAGTGCCGACGCTTTTATAATAGCATAACGAGCCGCTCCGGCTTCCTGTTACGGAAACCGGGGCGGTTTTGCTGTTTTTGGACTCTGACTTCCGCAGGAATGTGCTTCCTGAACGTGATGATAAATCTGCACTCCGGGGGATCTTTGCGGATGGGAAGGAAACGATTTCGAACTTCTCCGTTGCATTTCGCACCAAAGTATGTTTCAATAAAAAGCGGCAAATGGAATGGAACGGAGAAGGGAGAGACTGCGGGATGCTGAAAATTGCTGTCGTCGAAGACCAGCAGGAGGTACGGGACGAGCTGTGCCGGTTCATCCGGCAGTACGCCGCCGAGAACAGCCTGCAGGTCGAGGTGCTGCCCGTCGAGGATGGAGCTGTCATCGCGGAGCACTACGAGCCGGGATATGACATCATCTTTATGGATGTGGAGATGCCGGGACTGGACGGCTTCGGCGCGGCGGAGAAGATACGGGCCGTGGACGCAGACGCCGTGCTGGTGTTCGTGACCAACATGGCGCAGTACGCCATCAAGGGCTACGAGGTGGACGCACTGGACTATGTCCTCAAGCCGGTGAACTACTACCAGTTCTGCACCAAGCTCTCCCGGGCTGTCCAGCGGGTGCAGCGCCGCCGGGGCGGGCAGGTCGTTTTACAGCTGGCCGGGGGCGGGATGCAGGTGCTCTCCACCGGCGACATCTACTATCTCGAGACCCATGACCGGCTGCTCTGGTATCACACCACCAAGGGTGAGTTTTCCGTCCGTGCCAGCCTCGCCAGCGCCGAAAAGCAGCTGGCGCAGTACCATTTCTCCCGCTGCAACCAGTGCTATCTGGTCAACCTGCAATATGTAAAGGCTGTGGAGAACGACTTTGTCCACGTCAACACCGACCACCTGGAGATCAGCCGCCGCCAGCGTGCGGCTTTCCTGACGGCGGTGGCGTCCTACATCGGAGGTGTGCTGTGAATCTTCTTGCACGCCATGTCATCTTCCGGGCATTGCTGCGGTGGACTGCCGCGGCGGCGTTCTGCGTTCCGCTCAAGCACCGGCCTCACGCCCGCCTGCGGGCGCTGGGGATGCTGCTGCCGCTGCTGGGGCTGACCTATGTGCTCGACCCCGCGGCCCAGAGCACCAGCCTCCACGAGCTTCAATTCTCTCTGCTGACGCTCTATGTCGCGTTTTTCGTTCTGCTGGGCATGATGATATACGCCTGCGTTGAGATAGACAAAAAGAGTGCGCTCTACTGTGCCGTATGGAGCCTGCTTGCCTCCCAGACCGCTTACGAGTGCTGGCATCTGGTGGAGGTATTCTTCGAGAGGCGGGGAATGCCCCTCGACCTCAGAAGCCTGCCGGTCATGCTGGCACAGCTGGCCGCTGGTGCATTCTTTTATTTTGTTATCTGCACCACCCTCTCCCGGAAGATGTCTTATAAAGGAGCGTATAACATCGGCCCGCGCCAGCTGACCAGCGCCTTTTTCATCGGAATCCTCTTCATGTTCCAGGCTGCGCTGCTGAGCGGCGGGCAGGTGGTGGTGCTGGATCGCAGTCTCGTCATGACGATGTTTGTCGGGCAGTTTTACTTCCTGACCCTGCTCTACTTCCAGACCGAGGTGTTCAAGCTCTCGGCCATGCAGAAGGAGATGGACACCCTCAACCTTTTATATGAGCGCCAGCGGGAGCAGTACCAGGTGGCGCGGCAGAACGTCCAGATCATCAACAAGCGCTGCCACGAGCTGAAGCTTCAGATCGCCGCGCTCCGCCAGATGTCGAGCGCCCCGGCAGACCCGGAGCTGAAAGCCCACATCGACGAGGCCGAAAAGGCCGCTCAGCTCTACGACGCCAGCCGAAACACCGGCAATGAGGTGCTGGACGTGGTGCTCACGGAAAAGAGCCTGCTCTGCGAGTCCCGCCGCATCCAGCTCAACGCGGTGACGGACGGCAGCTGTCTGAACTTTTTTGAGGCCAGCGACATCTACGCCCTTTTTGCCAATATGCTGGACCACGCCATTGAAAGCGCAGTGAAGACGCCGGAACCGGAGCGCCGCTGCATCGATCTGCTGGTCTGCACCCGGCAGAGCTTCGTGGTGGTGAATGTCATCAGCCCCGACCGCCCGGCGGAGTCTGCCGACACCCGTGCCGCCCACTACGCCGTCAAAGTGACCAACCGCATCGTTCAGAAGTATAAAGGTACCCTGACCACAGAGAGCCAGAACGGGTTCTTTGCGGTGAAAATCATTTTTCCGAGCGCCCTCTCAGTCAAAGCCTGATGGCTTTGCCAGCTCCCCCAGAGGGGGAGCCACTGGCGTACCGGTAAGGCCCACGCTGGACGAACAAAGCTTTTATTATCGTAAAATGCAGTGCCCTGCTATAGAGATTCACAGCAGCTTGACAAGGATGCTTGTTCCGAAGCCGCTGCCCTCTGCAGCAGGGCACTATCTTTTACGTCAGAGTAAACTTTCGGCGTCTGGCAGAAAGCTGTCCGATATGCCAATGGCTCTCCCTTTGGGAGCAACGGCGACGACCGCCGCCAGCGGCGGAAACAGGGAGGAGCTGTTGGGGCAGCGGCCAGCAAGACGCAAGCGAAGCGTGGCGGATGCTGGGAGCCGCAACCCGGTCTTGGCGCGTGAGCGCCTGAGAGGGCAAGGCCGCTGCCCGTGAGCATAGTGCGCAGCGATGCTCTCCCTCTGCCAAAGGCTTTTGCTCATCGCTGTATCGAGACTCTTTTACAACAGGCTTGCCCTCTCCGTCAATGCAAGCATTGCCACCTCTCCCAAAGGGAGAGGCTTTTTTGTTGTCCCGCAAGCTTTCATTTGACTCTCGTTGTATCCAACTGTTTGTGAGAGATGCACAAATATATCAGCTTCGATTTGTGAGAGCAAAACCGAATATCCACACCATTCGACCGATTATCGCAACGGTCTTGCGAAAGAAAAAGCCTTTGATAAAATAATAGCGAAAGACAGAAAAACGACCGCACAACAGAGAAAACGCTACAGATACACGGGAGGAAAACGAATGCGAAGCATCGCCAAGCTCATGCAGGACTGGCAGTTCACCGGGCCGGACGGCAAGACCACTCTGGTGGAGCTGCCCCATACTTGGAACGCAAAAGACGGCCAGGACGGCGGCAACGATTACTGGCGCGGCACCTGCACCTACAGCACCACCTTTGCCGCTCCGGTGTTCGACGCAGCTTCGCAGGAAGTCTGGCTGCAGTTCGAGGGCGTCAATTCCAGCGCCAAGGTTCTGCTGAACGGCAGGAACATCTGCACCCACGACGGCGGCTACTCCACCTTCCGTGTCCATGTCTCCGATCTGCTGGCAAAGGACAACCAGCTCACCGTCGAGGTGGACAACAGCGTCAACGACCGCGTCTACCCCCAGAAGGCCGACTTTACATTCTACGGCGGCATCTACCGCGACATCAGCCTGATGGTGGTCAGCAAGAACCACATCGCTCTGGGCCACTTCGGCGACACCGGCGTCAAGATCACCCCCGCCCTCAAGGACGGCAGGGCTGACATCCGGGTCGAGACCCTCGTGGAAGGCGAGGGCGCTGTCTCCGTCGAGCTGCAGGACGCAGCCGGCAGCATCGTGGCCAGGGCTGAGGGCGCAGACGCTCAGCTCCACCTCGACGCTCCCCACCTCTGGGACGGTGTGAAGGACCCCTACCTCTACACCTGTGTCGTCCGCCTGAGCAGCGACGGCACCGTGGTGGACGAGGTCTCCACCCGCGTGGGTCTGCGCACCTTCTCGGTGGACTCCAGAAACGGCTTCTTCCTCAATGGCCGTCCCTATCCGCTCCACGGCGTCTCCCGCCATCAGGACCGCAAGGGTGTGGGCAACGCCATCACCCGCGAGATGCACGATGAGGATATGGCCCTCATCCGGGAGCTGGGTGCCAACACCGTCCGTCTGGCCCACTACCAGCACGACCAGTACTTCTACGACCTCTGTGACCGGTACGGCATGGTGGTCTGGGCTGAGATCCCCTACATCTCCGAGCACCTGCCCAATGGCCGCGCCAACACCGTCAGCCAGATGAAGGAGCTCATCTGCCAGAACTACAACCACCCCTGCATCGTCTGCTGGGGCTCTCCAATGAGATCACCATCTCCACCAAGGACAAGGCCGATATGCTCGACAATCACCGCGAGCTGAACGACCTGTGCCACAAGATGGACTCCACCCGCCTGACCACGCTGGCCTGCTACGCCATGTGCGGCCCCTTCAACCCGGTGGCCCACATCACCGACCTCGTCAGCTGGAACCTCTACCTCGGCTGGTATGTGCCGGGCCTGTTCCTGAACGACCTGTGGATGGACTTCTTCCATCTGGTCTACCCGGGCCGTCCTCTGGGCTTCTCCGAGTACGGTGCCGAGGGTATGCCGAACCTCCACAGCTCGAAGCCCCGCCGCGGCGACCACACCGAAGAGTATCAGGCAAAGTATCACGAGTACATGCTCCGCTGCTTCGACCGGCATAAGTGGATGTGGGCGACCCACGTCTGGAATATGTTCGACTTTGCAGCCGACGCCCGCGACCAGGGCGGCGAGCCGGGCATGAACCATAAGGGCCTCGTCACCTTCGACCGGAAGACTCGGAAGGACAGCTTCTACCTCTACAAGGCATGGTGGAGCGACGAGAACTTTGTCCACATCTGCTCCAAGCGGTTCACCGACCGCACGGAGAGGGAGATGGAGGTGAAGGTCTACTCCAACCAGAAGTCCGTCGCCCTCTACGTCAACGGCGAGAAGGCCGGCGAGCAGACCGGCGAGCACGTCTTCAGCTTCCGTGTGCCGCTGACCGGCGAAATCGAAGTCAGGGCTGTGGCCGGTGACTGCACCGACACCGCTTCCTTCCGTCATGTGGACACCCCGAATCCCAGCTACAAGCTGGTCAAGACCAAGTCCAAGAGTGCAAACTGGGTCTGATTTGTGAAACATTCCGCCGACCGGCGGTTGTTATAGAAAAAGGAGGAGAATCCGTGAAAAACACCAAACCGAAAGTACGGCTGTGGTCTGTTCTCACCGGCCTGACGGCGATCCTGACCGTCGCTGCCATCGTGGGCAACATCATCGCAAACCAGTACGCTACCACCCTCAACGTCGCTCTGAATGCATCTACCTATAAGATCATCCACGGCGAGAATACCGGCGATACCGAATACTTCAAGAAGGGCTTTGCTTCCGATGAGGAGCGCGAGGCTTACGAGGCCGAGCTGTGCGCGACGGTCGAGGCCGAGGGCGCAGCTCTGCTGAAGAACGAGAACAATGCCCTGCCTCTGGCCAGCGGCGCTAAGGTCAGCCTGTTCGGCCACAGCTCTGTGGACCTGATGTACGGCGGCACCGGTTCCGGCTCTGTCGATACCAGCAAGGCTCCCAACCTCAAGCAGGCTCTGGAAGCTCAGGGCATCACCATCAACCAGACCCTGTGGGACCTGTACAGCTCTGACTCCATGATGAGCAAGTACAGCCGCCAGACCCCCGCTTCCATCTCCGATACTCTGGAGGCAAACACCCAGTACGCTGTCAACGAGGCTCCCTGGAGCGCTCTGTCCAGCGCTGAGTCCAGCTTTGCTGAGTACGGCGACGCTGCCATCGTGGTCCTCTCCCGCTCCGGCGGTGAGGGCGCAGACCTTCCCAGCGGCGAGAATGGCACCAGCGACAGCTGGATCTCCGGCCAGGAGGGCGACGGCAACTACCTCGCTCTGTCCGCTGAAGAGATCGAGCTGCTGCAGAACCTGAAGGCTCTGAAGGACAACGGCACCTTCAAGAGCATCGTCGTTCTCATCAACAGCTCCAACGCCATCGAGCTGGACTTCCTCAACCCCGAGATCTGCGGTGAGAACTACGGCATCGACGCTGCGATGTGGATCGGCGACGTGGGCCAGACCGGCATCAACGGTGTGGGCCAGCTGCTGTCCGGCGCTGTCACCCCCTCCGGCTCTCTGGTCGATACCTATCTGTACGACAACATGGCAAACCCCGCTATGTACAACTTCTACACCCAGGCTTACCCCAACGCAGCAGAGTACGACCTGCTGACCGAGGGTGCTGACGTGCAGGGTATGTACAGCGTCTATCAGGAAGGCATCTATCTGGGCTACCGTTACTTCGAGACCCGTTACGAGGACGTCGTCATGGGTACCGCCAAGGCTGGCGATTACAACTGGGCGACCACCGTTGCTTACCCCTTCGGCTACGGCGACAGCTACACCACCTTTGCATACTCCAACTTCAACGTGACCGAGTCTGACGATGCCTTCACCGTCACCCTGAAGGTCACCAACACCGGCAAGACCTTCTCCGGCAAGGAGACCGTCCAGATCTACTTCCAGTCTCCCTACACCGCTTACGACAAGGCAAACGGCATCGAGAAGGCTGCTGCTGAGCTGTGCGGCTTCGCAAAGACCGACGTGCTGGCTCCCGGCGCTTCTGAGGACGTGACCATCACTGTCCCGAAGAGCGAGCTGCGCACCTACGACGCGAACAACGCCAAGACCTACATCGTGGACGCCGGTGACTACTACTTCACCGCTGCCACCGATTCCCACAACGCAGTCAACAACATCCTGGCTGCCAAGGGCTACACCGTCGAGAACACCAATGGCCGCATGACCGAGAACGGCAGCACCGACCTCGTCTGGAAGTGGACCAACGACACCCTCGACACTACCACCTTCTCCACCAGCGCAACCGGCACCGCCATCACCAACCTGTTTGACGAGTCCGACCCCAACAAGAGCAGCGACGCCCCCGGCAGTGTGACCTGGATGAGCCGCTCCGACTGGACCGGCACCATCCCCACCGCTCCCGCACAGCTGACCGCCAACGAGACTCTGGCTGCAAGCCTCGCCTTCACCCAGTACGACGGCTCTGAGGCCAACAGCGTCGAGATGCCCACTCTGGGCGCCAAGAACGGCCTGACCCTCGCTTCCATGATCGGCAAGGACTTCGATGATCCCGAGTGGGATACCCTGCTGGACCAGCTGACCTACAGCGAGATGGTCCAGACCATCACCCTCGGCTTCCACAACACCGCAGCCGCTGCCTCCATCGGCAAGACTGCGACCAAGGACGAGAACGGCCCTCAGGGTCTGACCGCTGCCCTGACCGGTGGTGCATCCGCAATGTGCTACACCTCCGAGGATGTCATGGCTGCTACCTTCAATGTTGACCTCATCAACGAGGTCGGCCGGTGCATCGGCGAGGACTGCCTGGCCATGGGTTACTCCGGCCTGTACGGCCCCGGCATCAATATGCACCGCACCGCTTACTCCGGCCGTAACTTCGAGTACTACGCTGAGGACCCGTTCGTGGCTGGCACCATCTGCGCTGCTGAGGTGCAGGGCATCCAGTTCAAGGGCGTCTACGTCTACCTGAAGCACGTCGCCCTGAACGACTCCGAGACCAGCCGCCGCGGTGTCAACACCTGGCTGAACGAGCAGACCGCTCGTGAGATCTATCTGGAAGTCGCAGACAAGGCCATCACCGATGGCGGCGCCTGGAGCGTCATGACCGGCTTCAACCGCTGGGGTGCTACCTGGTGCGGCGCGAACGCCAACCTACTGACCGGCTTCCTGCGCGGCGAGCTGGGGATGCGCGGCATGTGCATCACCGACTTCTCCGGTTCCAGCCAGTACATGGACCTGGTGGACGGCCTCATCGCCGGCTCCGACATCTGGGACAGCCCGATGCCCAAGATCCACACCACCAAGGCTGCAAACTATGAGAACGATGCCTACATCGTCACGCAGATGCGCAACGCGATGCACCACATCCTCTACACCGTGGTCAACTCCAACGCCATGAACGGCTGGTCTTCCACCGATACCCTGAAGACCATCACCCCGTGGTGGCAGACCGCCATCTATGCGCTCATCGCAGTGCTGGCCGTCCTGACTATCCTGTGCGCATGGCAGCTGAGCAAGGCCCTCAAGGCGAAGAAGAGGATGGTCGATACCGCTCCCGCAGCTGACCAGAAGTAATTCCGGCGCAGATTTCCGCAACTGTTAAGAACAAATGGCAGCCTGTCCCCCAGAACGGCGGGCAGGCTGCCGTTTTTGTAAGAAAAGGAGACACCGCAAATGGGTGAACAAACCGCAAAGGCGCCGGGCCTGAACCGCGCCAAGACCTACCAGCTGGTGCTGTTCCCGCTGAACAACGGCGCAACGAACGTGTACTATGTGCTGGTGCTTTCCTACATCGCCACCTTCGGCAGCAAGGTGCTGGCCCTGTCCATGATCTTCGCTTCGGTCATGGTCACCGGTATGCGCCTGTTCGACGCTGTCACCGACCCCATCATCGGCGCCCTGATGGACCGCACCAACGGCAAGTTCGGCAAGTTCCGGCCCTTCATGGTCATCGGCAACCTCATCATGGCGGCCAGCATCCTCGTGCTGTACTGCCTGACCCCGCTCATCCCCGCCGGCTCGATGTTCCTGCGCTATGCGGCTTTCGCGGCTCTGTACGCAGTCTGGGTCATCGGCTACACCTTCCAGACCAGCTGCACCCGTTCCGGCCAAACCGTTCTGACCAACGACCCCAAGCAGCGCCCCCTGTTCACCATTTTCAACACCGTCGGCTCTCTGCTGGGCATGGGTGTGATGCAGTTCTTCGCCCCCATCCTCGCCAAAAACTATGAGGGCGGCTACGCCTCTGCCGGTTTCTTCCGCACTCTGGCTCCCGTGGGCATCGTCATCTCCATCCTCCTCACCGTTCTGGCCATCATCGGCATCTGGGAGAAGGACCAGCCCAAGTACTTCGGCATCGGCGGCGAGGTCAGCGAGAAGGTCAAGCTGCACGAGTACGTCCAGATCATCAGGAACAATAACCCCATGCAGCGTCTGATGGTGGCTGGTGCCGGCTGCAAGCTGGCTCTCTCCATCGCCACCAACACCACCGTCCTGTGTATGCTGTACGGCTGCATGATGGGCAGCTATGACGGCCTGTACCTGCCCATGATGGTGCTGGGCTATGTCTTCAGCGTGCCCTTCTTCCTGCTCACCGTCCGCACCAGCCAGAAGGAGGGTCAGAAGGCCAGCCTGATGAAGTACGTCAGCGTGGCATTCATCTGCTATATCGGCGTGCTGGTGCTGCTGCTGCTCTGGGGCCGCAGCGACGCCTTCACCCTGTCCATCATGGGCGGCAGCGGCCTGTCCATCAACCTCTACACCATCCTCTTCATGGCATTCTTCGGCATCGGCTACGGCGCATACTACGCCACCGCCGATATGCCCATCCCCATGGTCGCCGACTGCTCCGACTACGAGACTTACCGCAGCGGCAGCTACATCCCCGGCATCATGGGTACGCTGTTCAGCCTGGTGGATAAGCTGGTGTCCAGCCTGTCCGCTACCGTCGTCGGCATCGCTGTGAGCTTCATCGGCCTCGAGAGCCTGCCCACCCAATACGACCCCTACACCCCCGGCATGAACTGGGTGGTCATCGTGCTGTTCTGCATCATCCCGATGGTGGCCTGGGCCGCTACCCTTATCGCCATGAAGGGCTACACCCTGACCGGCGAGAAGATGAAGGAGATCCAGGCGGTCAACGCCTGCCGCCGCGACGCTGTGGCCAACGGCATGAAGCTGGAAGAGGCCATGACCAAGTGGCAGAGCATGGACCAGCTGCCCGCCGAGTACCGCAGCTGAGCCTGTAAAGAGGAAGAACATGGAACAGAATGTACTGAACACTGACCTGACCGGCAAGGTGGCCGTCGTCACGGGCGCAAGCGGCACCCTGTGCTCCATTTTCGCCAAGGCTCTGGCCCGGGCGGGCGCAAAAGTCGCCCTGCTGGGCCGCAATATGGAGAAGCTCAAGGCTCTGGCCGACGAGATCGAGGCCGAGGGCGGCATCGCCAGGGGCTACACCTGCAACGTCATGAACAAGGCCAACTGCCTGCAGGCGGCTGAGGACGTGATGGCAGAGCTTGGCTCCTGCGATATTCTGGTGAACGGTGCCGGTGGCAACAACGCCCGCGCCAACACCGACAAAGAGTATTTCGAGATGGCCGACCTCGAGGACGATACCGTGACCTTCTTCGACCTCGACGAGAGCGGCGTAGAGATGGTGTTCGACCTGAACTTCATCGGCACCCTGCTGCCCACCCAGGCCTTCGCCCGCCAGATGGTGGGCCGCCCGGGCTGCAACATCCTCAACATCTCCAGCATGAACGCTTACCTGCCCCTGACCAAGATACCGGCCTACTCCGGCTCCAAGGCCGCTGTGACCAACTTCACCCAGTGGCTGGCCGTCCATTTCAGCAAGGTCGGCATCCGGGTGAACGCCATCGCTCCGGGCTTCTTCGCCAGCGAGCAGAACGCCAGCCTCCTCTACAATGAGGACGGCACCCCGACGGCCCGTACCAACAAGATCCTCGCTGCGACCCCCATGGGCCGCTTCGGCGACAGCGAAAAGGACCTTGTGGGCGCACTGCTGTTCCTGCTGAACAATGACGCTGCCGGTTTCATCACCGGCATCTGCCTGCCCATCGATGGCGGCTTCTCCGCCTATTCGGGCGTGTAAAAACACAAGAAAAAGCTCCGGCTTTCGTACGAAAGCCGGAGTTTTTTTGTGCGTTTCAGGACTCTTTTTCTACATTCTGTTGTTTCTGCTCGATTTTTTCCATATAGCGCCAGAGGGTCGTGCGGCTGATGCCCAGCTGACGGGCAGCGGCGGCGCGGTTGCCGCCGTGGGCGGCGACGGTCTGCTGGACGACATCACGGATGACCTCTTCGAGGGTCTGCTCACTGGGCTTGCGGGCAGAAGCCGGCTGCGGCACGGCCCGCAGGGTCCGCTCTTTGGAGAGCATATCGGCCACCGTCCCGGCCCGGATGTAGGGGCCGTCCGACAGGGCGGCGAGGGCGCGCAGGACGTTCTTGAACTGGGTGTAATTGTTGGGCCAGGGGTACTGGCGGAGCATCTCGATGGCCCGGGGCTCGAAGCCCGAGAGCTGCTTGCCCAGCTCGAGGTTCAGGCTGTTGAGGTAGAGGCTGGACAGAGACGGGGATCTCGTCGGAGCGGCTGCGCAGGGAGGGCAGGGGAAGGGCCAGTGAGCCCAGCCGCTCACTGAAATGCCGCAGCACCTCCGGCACCGGCTCCCCCTCGACGATGGAGCAGGAGAAGATGAGCCGCACCCGGCGGGCAAGACCGGTCTCTTCAATGGCGGCAAGAAGCTCTGAACTCCACTGGGGCGGGATGGACTCAAAATTCTGGAAGTAGATGGTGTTTCCGGTGGCGCTGAGAGGGGAGTTGTAGTGGTTGAGCAGGAAATCCCAGGTCTTCTCATTCAGCAGCGCACAGTTCACCACGATAAAGGGGTGATTTGCAAGGGAGCTGTGCAGATAGAGATAGCGTGCGATCTGCTCTTTGCCGGTGCCGGGCTCGCCGTAGATGAATACCGGCTGGCGCAGCAGGGCGAGGGAGCGTATCTCGGCCGCCTGGGTACCCATCGCGCCGCTGAGGCTGTAGAAGCTGTTGGCGAAGAGGTATTCGCACTCGCCCTTGTTCAGGGTGCGCAGGCCGGGACGGCTGGAATGGAGCGGGATGCGGGCCGGAACACAGTAGAACAGACATCGCTGGACATTGTTCATCAGCAGCTGCTGGGCGGTGATGCTGTAGAGCTGGTCCCGCTCGGTGTAGTAAAAGCGGAGGTTGCCGCTGGCCGGTATCTCCCGGATGTGGGACTGAAGGACGCTGCTCAGCTCCGCCGGGACCTCGGAGATGCTGCTGTAGAAGAGGTCGCCGTTGGACTCCATGACGATGACGCGGCCATTCTGGCCCTGAGTGATGCTGCGGAGGAACAGGTTCTCCTGCCGCAGATGGCCGAACCAGGAGCTGATGTTCACGGCCTGGTCGATGGCGGCGTGGAGGCTTTCGACGCCGGAGGTGATGAGGAAGGCGTCGAAGCCCATCTCCCGGGCGATGGTATGGGTGACCATGTCACAGACCACCATCCGGTAGCCGCCCTGCTGCAGGCGCTCCAGAGTGTGGCGCACCTCAGCGGCGTTGTTCACGGTGAGGATGTCGAGGTTGAAGTCCAGCAGACTGCACAGGGTGTGAGCCGGCTCGGTGATGGAGGGGAAGCCCACGATGGCGTAGAGGCTGGAATAATTCTCGGCCAGCTTCATGGTGCGCAGCACGTCGTACACCGAGATGTGGATGTCCACCACCGGCAGGTCGGTCACCTGCCGGATGAGGGCTGCGGTGCCGCCGCGGGAGATGATGCAGTCGTAGGAGTTGGGGGGCATCTGCTGCACGATGGCCTGCCCGTCTTCCAGGTCGCCGGTGTAAATGTCCATTTCAACATTGGGATAAGCCTGCGCCGCCTGTGCCATCGCGGTGCGCATTCCGTCGTAGGGGGCGATGCCCAGAATACGGGTGTGAGTCTCTATCACAACAGACACCTCCGTTCATATTTGCTACTATTCTAGCAAATAAACTTCCAAAAATCAAACAAAGACTGTTCTGATTTGAAACGGTTTAAGACTTTATAACCAAAAAACTTAATCGATGTTTCAAATTAAAACGGAAAAGCCCGCTCGTTTCCATGCACGCCGTGTCAAAATAAGGCATAATGGTATCACGAGAATAAATCATGAGAGGAGGAGCAACCTATGCTGCTTCTGCTGATCCTTGCAGATGACTTTACAGGTGCGCTGGACACGGGCGTCCAGTTCGCCGCCTGCGGCATCCCCACCCGCGTCGTGGTCGGAGAGCAGGTGGATTTTGCAGCCAATGACGCCGCTGTGCTGGTGGTGGACACCGAGACGCGCCATCTGCCCGCTGCAGAGGCCTATGCCGTCATCGCAAAACTGACCCGGGAGGCGATGAGTGCGGGCGTTTTCAGCATCTATAAAAAGACAGACTCCGCGCTGCGCGGAAACATCGGCGCAGAGCTTTCGGCTCTGCTCAAAACCAGCGGGGAGCGCCGGCTGCCGTTCCTGCCGGCCTTCCCCCAGATTGACCGTGTGACCCGGGACGGAGTACATTATATCAGCGGCGTGCCTGTGACCGAGAGCCCCTTCGGCATCGACCCCTTCGAGCCGGTGCGCCACGCCAGAGTGACGGAGCTCATCGGGGAACAGACCGATGTGCCTGCCTACAGCTTCCCGACCCTGAAAGAGGGTGAGGCGGTGCCGGAGCAGGAGGGCATCCTGGTCTTTGACGCCGTGAGCCTTGACGACCTTGCGTCCACGGGCCGCGCCCTGTTCCAGAATGGCAAGCCCCGCCTGATGGCAGGCTGTGCCGGCTTTGCAGCGCTGCTGCCTGACCTGATGAAGATGACCGAGCGCAGAACGGTCACTATGCCGAAGCTGGATCATCGCCTGCTGGTGGTCTGTGGAAGCGTCAACTCCATCACCCTGCGCCAGCTGGATGTGGCCGAACAGAACGGCTTCTCCCGCCTGCGCCTGACCCCCCGCCAGAAGCTCGACCCCGGCTATTGGGAGAGCGAGAACGGCAAAGAGGCCCTGCAGGGCATCAACGAGATGCTGGCCGCGAATCCCCGCTGCATCATCGAGACCAATGACGAGGGCGGCAACCAGCCCACGGCGGATTACGCCGCCGCCCAGGGCCTCGACCTCGGGGGCCTGCGGGTCGGCATCGCCAGCAGCATCGGCCATATGCTGGGCAAACTGTTCACCAGCCCCGCGCTTGGGACCCTGCTGCTCACCGGCGGCGACACGCTGCTGCAGTGCATGAACTGCGTGGGCATCAAGGAGCTTGAGCCGGTGTGCGAGATGGAAAAGGGCGTCGTGCTGGCCCGCTTTACCTACTGCGGCTGCACCCGCTACGTTATCACCAAGTCGGGCGGCTTCGGCCACGAAAAACTGCTGCTCGACCTTGCAGACCGCATTGCAGCAGAGTAAATTTATAGCAGTTTGCGTTTTTAATGCACAAGTAACACCCGCAAACTGCATATCGCAAATATGCCGGTTTTGAAAAGGCATT
>ENA-OQJP01000084-OQJP01000084.1-human-gut-metagenome-genome-assembly--contig:-NODE-84-length-40051-cov-6.188107_pt1 | contig 40051 bp, 20 predicted proteins | sample MGYA00242611_ERZ504778 | MGnify/ENA primary metagenome ERZ504778 (study PRJEB26092, sample SAMD00036349) | human gut metagenome | host: Homo sapiens | study: EMG produced TPA metagenomics assembly of...
AGGATAAGTACATTACCGGAGCGAGCCTGGATGGGAATAAGCTGACCATTACCAGAAACGACAATGAAAAGTTTGAAGTCGATAAGATTGCCACGACCGACGACATTATTGGTGAAAACAGTAAAGTAAATCTGAAGTTCACCGGCGACGATACGTCTGAAAGTGGCACGATTACGAAGATCAATGGTGCTACCCTTAATGTTCTTGGCGGTGCTACTGAATTTACGGCTGCCAATAACATTGGCGTCGTCAAAGAAAACGATGCTCTTAAGGTTAAGCTGGCAAAAGACATTTCCATGGGCGATGGTAGTATTACCTTTGCACCTACGGGAGCAAAAGACGCTGACGGCAATACCTTGGTACAGGGTGAAGATGGTAAGTGGTACTCTGACTTGTCCGATGCTACCTATGATTCGACCAATAATGTCTACACCAAAGCTGACGGAACTACTGTAAGCGCTGTAGAAAATCCGATTGTTTCGGCCGTTACCTTGACCGATACAGGTCTTGACAATGGTGGTAACAAGATTACTAATGTCGCTGCCGGTACGGAAGATACGGATATCGTCAACTTAGGTCAGCTCAAAGGAAGTACGATCGGCTCGAGCAAGGTCGAATACACCGATGCCGGAGTCGGTACGGTGACCTTGACCATGCAGGATGGGAGTACCGTCGAAATTGGCGGCCTTCAGGATAAGTACGTTACAGGGGCAACATTTAAAGACAACAAGTTGACCATTACCCGTAACGATGATAAATCCTTTGAAGTAGGTGATATTGCTTCTAAGAGTGATATGGATTCAGCTGTTGGCAGTGCTAACCTGAAATTTACCGGTGACGATGCGTCTGCTGATGCTACGATCACCAAGAAAAATGGGGAAACTCTCAACATTCTTGGCGGTGCTACTGAATTTACGGCTGCCAATAACATCGGTGTCGTCAAAGAAAACGACGCCCTTAAGGTGAAACTTGCAAAAGATATCTCTATGGGCGACGGCAGCATTACCTTTACCCCTACGGGAGCGAAAGACGCTGACGGCAATACCTTGGTTCAAGGCCAAGACGGCAAGTGGTACTCCGACCTGTCCGATGCTACCTACGATGCGACGAATAATGTCTACACGAAATCCGATGGTACTACCGTAAGTGCCGTAGAAAATCCGATTGTTTCATCCGTAAAATTGACCAATACCGGCCTCGACAATGGCGGCAATAAGATCACCAATGTCGCTGCCGGTACGGAAGATACGGATATCGTCAACTTAGGCCAGCTCAAAGGCAGTACGATTCAATCCAGCAAGTTGGAATACACCGATGCCGGAGTGGGCACGATGACCTTGACCATGCAGGATGGAAGTACCGTTGAAATTGGCGGCCTGCAGGATAAGTACATTACGGGCGCAACCTTTAAAGATAACAAGTTGACCATTACCCGTAACGACGATACATCCTTTGAAGTAGGTGATATTGCATCTAAGAGTGAAATGGATTCAGCCGTTAGCAGCGCCAACCTGAAATTCACTGGTGACGATACGTCCGATGACGCTACGATCACCAAGAAAAATGGTGAAACCTTATCCATCTATGGTGGTGTAGCTGCAACGGATGCAGACGGCAATAGCTTGTTGTCCAGCGTCAACAATGTCGGCGTTGTTAAAACTGATGACGGCTTACAGATTAAACTTGCTAAGGACTTGTCCGGTATCGACAGCGCTCGCATAGGCGGTACTGAAAAAGATGGTGTAGTTACCGGTGGTATTTACATTGCTAATCAGTCTGTAACATATAATGGTGCCAGCAGTAAGACTGAAAGCGGCTTATACGTTACCGGTTTGGCCAATACGGCTTGGAATCCTTCGACAGATGGTATCGTAAGCGGCTGTGCGGCTACAGAAGACCAGTTGAAAGCTGCCTATGATGGCCTTTCCTCGACGATTACAGCCAATAAAGTCGTAGCCGGTAAAAATATTACCGTAACTGAGCTGCCTAATGGTGCAGGGACAGAAGTTGCCTTAAGTGACAACCTCTCCTTCGGCGATAAAGATGGTAATAATGTCGCTATTAAGGGCAACGAAGGTATCATCAGCGCTGGAGATGGTGGTACTAATAAAGTGGTCGTCGATGGGACTAAGTCCACGGTAACAGCTGGTACCGGTGACAACCAAGTTCTTGTTGATGGCTCCAAAGGCCAAGTTACGATTGGTGACGGCTCTAACGGCAGTATTGTCATGGGGAACCAAGATGTGGCTGTTAAAAATGCCGACGGCACGGCGAAGGTTGATGCCGACGGCAATCCTGTTACTGAAAAAGGTAAATTCATCACCGGCCTTGAAAACACGACTTGGAAGCCTGATGAAAAAGGCTACGTCCCCGATCGAGCTGCTACGGAAGGTCAATTAAAAGATATTGTTGGCCAATTCGATGGTAAAATTGATGATATCAACAACTCTAAACGAGGCTTTAACAGCGATACCGGTGAAGTCATCAAACGCGGCAAAGATGACGTTTTAGATCTTAAAGGCGGAATCTCTGATGCAAGTAAATTAACCGACGGCAACATCGGCGTCGTTAATAACACGGCCGGCAGCGGTTTTGACATCAAGTTGTCTAAGAACCTCAAGGATCTTGAGTCGGTAACATCGAACTCGATGACGACGAAAGAGCTGACGGTTTCGGAAAAAGCCAATATTGGCAACGTTTCTATCAGCAACGACAACGTTACCATTGGCACGGGTGACAGCAAGACCGTCATCACCAATGAAGTCGTTACGACGGGCTCAGTCACGACGGGCAACACGACCATCAACAATGGCGGATTGACGATTAAGAATGAAGATTCGTCGAAAAACATCACCGTCGAAAACAACAACGTCAGCATGGGCGGCAATGTCATCCACAACGTCGGTGATGCCGTGGAAGCAACGGACGCTATCAATAAAGGCCAGTTCGACAGAACCGTCAGTGCTATCGGGACGGGCATGAACCAGATGAATAACCGCATCGGGAAACTCGACAGTCGCGTCAATCGCGTCGGAGCCGGAGCCGCAGCCTTGGCAGCACTCCATCCGTTGGAATACAGCTCCGATTCTAAATGGGAAGTCACGGCCGGCGTCGGTAATTACCGCGGGGCCAATGCTGTTGCCCTTGGCGCGTTCTATCGGCCCAACTACGATACCATGGTCAGCATCGGTTCGTCCTACGGCGGAGGTGAAAACATGGTCAATGCCGGCGTAACCTGGAGAATTGGTGAAGGTGAAACGGGCAGCTACCAGTCGAAGCAAGCCATGGCTCAGGAAATCGACAGCTTGAAATCGGTCGTAGCCGATCAGAGTGGCCAGCTCCAAGCTCAAAACAGCAAGATTGAAGCTCAGAGCGAACAACTGTCTGCTCAAAACGATAAGATTGAAGCTCAGAGCCAGCAATTAGAAGAACAAAATAGAAAGATTGAACAATTGATGCAGGCGATTGCCGCTTTGACGAAATAAGCAAAGCGATTATCTGCGTAAGACCGAGGCTCTTCTTTTGAGAAGGGCCTCGGTTTTTTTATTCATGTATTATGGATTTCCTACTATATTCATTTCCAGGTCATTATTGATAGGCGGATGTATTGATCTCGTGCTTATATACAACTGTTATATTTCTGATAATAATATGGAGGAATTTATACAGTGAAAAGAAAGGAATGTAGTTGGTTGAAAAATAGCATACAATTGTTGCGTTGAATTATCTTGGCGTGATGATGAAATTTGGATTTATATAGGTAGAAATTAGTAAATTAGTGGAGATTAAACGGTATCATCTCACTTGAACCGGGTTATCTTGAAAGTATTTGAATTTTTATTTACACGATTAAGTCGTATATAATTAACTGGAAAATAGTTAAAACTAACGTAAATAGTTTTATATTGTTATATTAATGTAAGCTAATTGACAATAAAATAAATAGTATATAGAATAATAACATAAGGATATATCGTACTAATTATCCAGAATAATTGTGATACAGTATTTAAATTAACGAGTTAATTTAAAAATTTGGATTTTATGGAGGGGATAATATAGGGCAAGTTTATGCTTGGGGTAATATTCATAGCTGAATGAAGGCTCGCAAGCCAAGTTATAAGTCTGCTGAAATTTAATGTCGGAAAAATATCTGTTGTTTAGTTGGTTCGTGTAAGTTTATCATCAACCTTTTAGGAGGAAAGCGATATGAATAGGATTTACAAGGTCATTTGGAGCAAAGTAAAGAATTGCTATATCGTAGTTTCTGAAATAGCAAAGAGTCACAGTAAGCCCGTATCGACAAAATTAAACGCCGGTAAAACCGTTGCGGCCGTATTGGCTGTAACGGCGTTATGCTCTGGTTTTACGGTGGGCAATGTATTTGCGGCTACCGCTACGAATCCGGCAGGGGAAGGTCCTGGGATCGCTATCGGTACTAATTCAAGTGCTAATAATAATGCAGCTGTTGCTGTTGGTATGAATGCACAAGCCAATAATCGTAACTCTGTTGCTGTAGGGTATGGTGCCCAAGCTAATTATGTGAATGCTATTGCTGTGGGCACGGGTGCTAAGGCAGAAAATTCAGATGCCATAGCTATGGGTACTAATTCTAGTGCAACCGGTAATTTGTCTGTTTCTATTGGTCAAACCGCTGGAGCTTCAGGAGCTTATGCGGTAGCGCTTGGTCAGAATGCGAAAGCGAATAAAGATAATAGCGTAGCAATTGGTAGAAATAGTAGCGTCAATGCGTCGAATGCGGTAGTAATTGGTTTTGGCGCTAGTACAACCAACGAAGTCGAAGCTACAGCTACTACGGCTGCATCGGGGGGCACTCGTGGTGTTGCTCTTGGTAATAGTGCTCAAGTTCAAGTTACTGATGGCGTTGCATTAGGCTACAATTCAATTGCTAATCGATCTGGTTATGTGGCAGATACAACAGATTCTGATGGTAATGTTACCGTTAAAGGTAATGCCGGTTCTCCGGGGTGGGATCCGAAGACAAATGCTAATGCAGATTCTTCTTTGTGGAATAATAGGACTTGGACTGCCAATAAAGGTGCGGTATCTATAGGTCGTAATGGTGAAACTCGCCAAATTATTAATGTAGCAGCCGGCACACAAGATACGGACGCGGTCAATGTAAAACAACTAAAAGATGCTGTGTCTAATGTAGTTATTCATGCCAATTATACAGATACGGCGGCGACATCTATAATTGGCAATAATATCGGAACCCTAACTCAAACTGCGGGAGCAGGGGCTAAACGGTCTGTAGCCATTGGTCGAGACGCAAAAGTACAAACAACTGCTGATTATGGCATTTCTATCGGTAATTATACGAATGTTACGGCGGCTGGTGGTGTAGCAGTCGGAAACAGTGCTCAGGTGCAAGTCATCGATGGCGTTGCTATAGGTTCAAATGCCGTTGCTAATCGAAATGGATATGTGGCTGACTCTACAGACTCAGATGGTAATCCCGTTAAAGGAAATGCAGGTTCTCCAGGATGGGATCCCAAAACAAATGCTAATTCTACTTTGACTAATGGGACATGGACCGCTAATAGAGGCGCATTATCTATTGGTAATGGTAGTAATATCACTCGACAAATCACAAGTGTAGCGGCCGGCACACAGGATACGGACGCAGTCAATGTGAAACAACTTAAAGAGGCTGTGTCTAATGTTTACATTCATGCAAATGGAGACACTGTAGCAACCTCTATAAATGGTAATAATTTAGGAACTTTAACTCAAACTGGAGGTGCCGGTGCTAAGCGATCTGTAGCTATTGGTCGGGATGCAAAAAGTACAAACGACTGCTGATTACGGCATTTCTATCGGTAATAATACGAATGTTACAGCTGTTAATGGTGTAGCAATCGGAAACAGTGCTCAGGCGCAAGTCAACGATGGTGTTGCTATAGGTTCAAATGCCGTTGCTAATCGATCTGGCTATATAGCTGATACTAAAGATTCAGACGGTAATGTGACAGTAAAAGGCAATGCCGGTTCTCCTGGATGGGATCCAAAAACAAATGCAAACTCTACTTTGACGACGGCTACATGGACCGCTAATAGAGGCGCATTATCTATTGGTAATGGTAGTGGTATTACTCGACAAATCACGAGTGTTGCCGCCGGTACACAAGATACGGACGCGGTCAATGTAAAACAACTTAAAGATGCGGTGTCTAATGTTTATATTCATGCAAATGGAGACACTGTAGCAACCTCTATAAATGGTAATAATTTAGGGACTTTAACTCAAACTGGCGGTGCTGGTGCAAAACGATCAGTAGCTATTGGTCGGGATGCAAAAGTACAAACGACTGCTGATTATGGCATTTCTATCGGCAATAATACGAATGTTGCTGCAGTAAATGGTATTGCTTTAGGGAATACAGCTAAGGTAGATACAGATTCTCAATATGGTATCGCAATTGGTCAAAACTCTACGATTACAAAGACAGTAGCGGCTACAGATACCCAGAGTGCTACCGGTGGGTATGATGGCATAGCAATCGGCCGAAACACTAATGTACAGGCAACGGGTGGCATTTCTTTAGGTGTAAATTCCATTGCTAATCGATACGGATATGTAGCAGATACTACGGATTCGGATGGTAATACGGTTAAGGGGAATGCAGGTAGTCCGGGCTATGATTTCGCAACTAACACCACAAGAGTGTTAGATAATATTAATGCTACCTGGCGTGCCAATAATGGTGCATTAGCTATCGGGAATGGTGGTAATCAGACTCGGCAAATCATTGGCGTAGCTGCCGGTACACAGGATACTGATGCCGTTAACGTGGCACAAATTAAGGGTTTGGCAACAGCGTTACGCACTCAAATTGCTGTTAAACAAGCCGATACTACAAATGCATTATATGGTGGCTCAGGCGTTTGGGTTAATAAAAATTCCACGAATGCAATCGCTTTAGGTACAGGTGCGTTTGCCGATACACCCAGTACGATTGCTATTGGTGATAAGGCTAGCGTTGCTTCTAACGCAAGCTTAATAGGTGGCATTGCTATTGGGAAAAATGCTTACGTCCTTAACGGTGGGGGGCTTCAGGAAGCTCAATTAGGCTTTGACCCTACCAACTGGCCAGGTGGTGGCTGGGGTGGCTATGAAACACCCACAGATCCGTCAAGAGTTGCGACCGGGATTGCCATAGGTGTTAACTCTGATGCACGTACAGGTTCAATTGATATTGGTGGCCGTGCATATATAGGCACCATGGGCGGTAAGCAAATTTCTAACAAAAATGCCGGTGGACATGTAAATCAGACTACATTGGGGACTAATAGCTACAATAAAGGCTTGTTCTCTACGATGGTAGGTTCTTACTCAATTACTACCGGAGGGTTTGACGGTTCTGGCTATTCTAATTCAAGTAGATATGCAGCACAAAACTTTGGTGCAACTGTGATCGGTTCTTTGAATAGTGTTCGCTCTAATGAAAATCGGTGGTCTGGGACATCTTACCAAGGTATTGCTAACACGATTGTAGGGTTAGGTAATATTACAGATAATACCAATGGCTCCCTGGTGTTTGGGGCAGGTAATACCATTACCAATTCTATTACCGACATTTACATGCCAACGAGTGGGGCTAACTCTGTAGATGCGATGGTGGATAAGCTTCAATCTACGATTAAGAGCTCTAATAGTGGTGGTGCGACACTAGCTATTGGTGGTGGAAACAGTGCTAACTATACTCGGACATCCTCCATCATTGGGGTTAATAATACAATGACCGGCACAAGTAGTAATATTAGCCAATATAATGCTTTGACCGGCTATAACAATACGGGTACCAATGTAACGAATGTGACGGTAACCGGTAGTAACAATACTGTATCCGGCTCTACTTCCATTGTTAACTTAGGTAACGAAAATGCTGTCGAAGATTCCAATAATACGATACTCCTCGGTGATAATCGTACCGTAACTGGTTCCGACAACAGCATTATCTTAGGCCGTGCTAATAAAGCGGCGACGACGACACTCCGTGCCGCAGCCGATACGACCTTGACGACGACGGCTGATAACGTAGTCGTTATGGGTTATAATGCCAATGCGACTGTCAATGACGGTGTAGCTTTGGGCTCGAATTCTGTGGCCAGTGTTGATAAAGGGGTAGACGGCTATAACCCAAGTGCGAAGACGTTGACCGGTACTGCCTGGACTTCGACTTTAGGCTCGGTCTCTGTCGGCGATGTATCGAATAATATGACTCGTCAGATTACGGGTGTCGCTGCCGGTACTCAGGATACGGATGCTGTTAACGTGGCACAGTTGAAAGCTAATAAAGTCGACTTAAAAGAAGGCGATAATGTAACCATTACATCCACGGTGGCTGATGATGGGGCTACGACCTATACGATTAAATCTACCGATACGAATACGACTTTAGCTAGTGGTACAGTGTCTTATGTTGGAGCCGATGGCACCTTGGTATTAACCGATTCTGCCGGTGAAAAAGTTACTGTAACCGGTTTGAAGAATACGTACCTCACTGGAGCAACTTTAAGTGGCAATACATTAACCCTTACTCAGAATGAAGGTAGTCCGATTACTGTAACCGGTATTGCTACAACAGCAGATCTTGCAACCAATAAGGTTAAATACTTCTCTGTAAAATCTGAATTAACAGCTAATCAGAATAATGATGGAGCTAAGGGTACAAATTCGATTGCTATCGGCCCGAACTCTGTAGCTCAACGTGAAAATGGGATAGCCTTGGGGACTAATGTATATTCCGGTGGCAAGGGCAGTATTGTCATCGGTAGTGATGCCAAAGTTTCTGAAAATATTGCTCTGGAAGGCAGTATCGTAATTGGTAAAGGTGCTGTGGCCTTCACCGGTGGTGGCGAACAAGAAGCTTTATTGGGCATGGATCCGACTAACTGGCCGAAGCGTGGTTCCGGTGGATATGATAACCCGACCGATGCTAGCCGCGTAGCTACATCCATCGTTATCGGTACCAATGCGTTTGGTCGTACCGGCTCGATTGATATTGGTGACCGTGTATACAAAGGCACCATGGGTGGTAAACAAATCACGGATAATAACACCGGCTTCCATGTAAATCAGACCACTTTAGGCACGAATACCTACAATAAGGGCTTGTTCTCGACTATGGTTGGTTCCTACTCTATTGCAACCGGTAGCTTTGATGGTAGCGGTAGGGCAAATACCGGGGCTTATGGTGCACAAAACTTTGGTGCTACCGTAATGGGCTCTTTGAATAGCATTCGTTCAAATGGAAGTGGAAGTTACTTCTCTCCTTCTTATCAAGGTATTGCCAATACCATTGTCGGTTTAGGTAATATTACGGATAATTCCAACGGTTCCTTAGTATTTGGCGCCGGCAACAAGATTACAAACTCTATTACATCAATTTCTATGCCGACAAGTGGCGCTGACTCTGTAGATGATATGGTTGATAAACTCCAGAGTGCGATTAAGAAATCTAATAGCGGTGGTGCTACTTTAGCCATCGGTGGTGGCAATACGGCTGATTATACTCGTACATCTTCCATCATTGGGGTAAACAACACCTTGACCGGTACAAGCAGCAATATTAGCCAGTATAACGCAATCACAGGCTATAATAACACGGCGACGAATGTAAATAATGTGACCGTAACCGGTGTTAACAACAAAGTAACCAATACAAAGACCGCTGTTGTGATTGGTGACAATCGCACGTTGACTGGCGTTAGCAATAATGTTGTTATCGGATCAGCTGATTCTGCTCTTGAAACAACGGTGAGTGATGCTGTGGCTGTTGGTAGAAACACTAATGTCACCATTGATGGCGGCGTAGCGCTTGGTGCTAACTCCGTTGCTCGCACTGATAAGGGCGTTGTAGGCTATGATCCGTCCGGGAAAATTACGGATGCGGACAGCATTTTAGGCAGCAATACTCAGTATCAGAGTCTGCTTACAGAAGTGTCTGATGCACAAACGACAGTAAATGATTTAACTGCACAGGCAGCTAGTTACCAAACCGCTATTGACCAAATTATTTCCATGTATCCTGACAATTCATATGAACAGGATGCTGGTTATCAAGGAATAAAGGCAGCTCTTGAATCAACGCAGGCGCAGTTATCTACGGCTCAGGCCGATTTGAATACTAAACAGAGTGCACTGGCTGAAGCCGGTAAAGCTCTGTACACCTGGCAATCCACGGCTGGCTCGGTGTCGGTCGGAGATGTTTCTAAAGGCATTACTCGTCAAATTACAGACGTAGCAGCCGGTACGGCAGATACTGATGCAGTTAACGTGGCTCAGCTCAAACAAGTTGCTCAAGTTGCGGATGACGCCAGCAAGACTACCTTGAAGTTCACCGGCGATGATAAAGCATCTGAAATTTCTAGAGGTAATGGTGACGTTCTCAGTATTATTGGTGGCGCAACAGCCACGGATACTGATGGTAACAGTTTATTAACGGATAGTAATATCGGTGTCGTAAAAGACGGCGACAGTGCCTTGAAGGTTCAATTGGCAAAAGACTTAACCGGTCTCACTAGCGTTCGTATTGGTGGAACTACCAGTGGTGGTATCTACATTGCTAAACAGTCTATCAACAATACGAAAGGCGCTGCTGAAGAAGGCAACTACGTCACAGGCTTAACCAATAAGACTTGGGATCCGACCAACCAGGGATATGTAAGTGGTCGTGCCGCTACGGAAGATCAGCTGAACTCCGTTTACGAAAATATTAATAAGGACATCGAAGCCAGCAAGGTAACGAGTGGTAAGAATATCACTGTTGGCAAAGATAACAAGGTTTCCTTGAACGACAACATAACCCTCGGTGGTGACACGGCAGCAAACCAGGTCAACATCAACGGTAACGACGCTAAAGTAACCGCTGGTGATGGTGCCAATAAGGTTGTCGTTGATGGCTCTAAAGGTCAAGTCACTATTGGTGATGCGGCTAATGGCGGTATCATTATGGGTAACCAGACGGACGTCAAAGGCACGAAGTCTGACAACACGACGGATTCTCAGAGCGGCCACTTCATTACCGGCCTCGACAATACGACCTGGGATCCGGCTAATAAAGGTATCGTGGAAGATCGTGCCGCTACGGAAGGTCAGTTGAAAGATATCGCGGATAAGATCAGTGACATCGATACGGCCGTTAAATCTTCCAGCCGCGTCTTTGAAAGTGACAGCGGTGCTGATAATCAGGTAACCCGTAAGAATACCGAAGCTATGAAACTTAATGGTGGTGCTGATGTCAATAACCTCTCCGACAAAAACATCGGCGTGGTAAACAACAGCGATGGCAGCGGCTTCGACATCAAGTTGTCCAAAGACATTAAGGATCTGAACAGCATCGAAGTAAACAATAAGATTACCATCGGTACTGGCGACAATCAGACGGTCATCGAAGGCGACACGATTAATACGGGCTCGGTCACGACGGGCAATACGACGATCAACAACGATGGCCTGACGATTGTAAATGAAGATTCGTCGAAGAACATTACCATCAATAACAACAACGTCAACATGGGGGGTAATGTTATCAAGAATATCGGCGAAGGTACGGATCCGACGGATGCCATTAACAAGAATCAGTTCGACCGCGCCATCAACAATATCGGCACGGGCATGAACCAGATCAATAACCGCGTCAATAAACTCGATACGCGCATCAGCCGCGTCGGTGCTGGTGCAGCTGCCTTGGCTTCTCTCCATCCGCTGGAATTCAGTCCGGAAGCGAAGTGGGAAGTCACGGCCGGTGTCGGTAATTATCGCGGCGCCAATGCCGTAGCCCTTGGTGCCTTCTATCGTCCTAATGGCGATACGATGGTTAGCATCGGTACGTCCTACGGCGGTGGCGAAAATATGGTTAATGCCGGTGTAACCTGGAGAGTTGGCGAAGGCGAAACGGCAAACTACCCGTCGAAGCAAGCCATGGCTCAGGAAATCGACAGCTTAAAATCGGTTGTAGCCGATCAGAGTGGCCAGCTCCAAGCTCAAAACAGCAAGATCGAAGCTCAGAGCGAACAACTGGAAGAACAGAACAAGAAGATTGAACAGTTGATGCAGGCCATTGCAGAATTGAAAAAATAAGATCGCTGAACTTGGCGAAGCATAATTACAGAAGCGAAAAGGCTCTCTTGAAAAAAGAGGGCCTTTTTGATTTATGGAAATTTTGCATTCTTGAATTGCTCAAAAATAGTAAATAAATAGTAAAATAATTGTTTAAAAATGGAGTAGATCGTTTTTGTAATAGTACATTACCTTGACTTTATTGACAAAATTTTGTACAATATATAGAATGATAACATAAGGATATGTGGTATTGATTATTTGTAATAACTGGAGTATATCGGTTAAGTTACGATATAACTGCGAAAAATAAGACTTTATGGAGGGATGAAAGAGGGGAACTTTAGATTCTTAGTGTTGCTGCTGTATATCTGAACGAAGCATCGTGAATGCGGATTTAACAATCAGTATGCTGAATTTAAGTGGCAGTAACGTGTCTGTTTTTAGGTAATTGAGTGAAATTTTATTATCAATCTAATAGGAGGCAAGCGATATGAATAGGATTTACAAAGTCATTTGGAGCAAAGTAAAGAATTGCTATATCGTAGTTTCTGAAATAGCAAAGAGTCACAGTAAGCCCGTATCCACAAAGTTAAATGCCGGTAAAACCGTTGCGGCCGTTTTGGCTGTAGCGGCTCTTTGTGCTGGCATGACGACCAGCGTTATGGCGGCCGATCAGTATTACAGTGTTGATGATTTTGGCGGTCGTTTGGCGAGTATGGGCAATAAAGATAATAGCGGGGCTAAAGGGATTGGATCCTTAGCGGCCGGTGTTGGTGCAAGTGTTCAAAGTGATGGGTTGTATAAAGGCGCTACGGCTACCGTTGTAGGTGCATTGAATACAGTTGCGATTGATACCAGTAGTAATACTTCTGCCTATGATGGTGTTGCAAACTCTATCGTGGGTGTTGCTAATGCGACACAAAATGCTAATGCCACCTTGATTTTTGGTGCCGGCAATGCAGTAACTAATTCTTATGCAGATGTTGATCTTAATTTAGGAAATCTTGATTTAAGTAGTCCTGTGGCGCTATCGAGACAGTTGGGGGCTGCCGTAGGTACCAGTGGTGGACAGGTATTAGTTATCGGTGGTGCTAACTCCGTTGATTATGCCCGTTTCTCGGCTGTTACCGGTGTCAGCAATACTTTGAACGGTGCAGACGGTAATACGAGTGATTATAACTTTATTACCGGTGCAAAAAATACTTTGACGAATACGGATAGTACTTATGTTATTGGTTCGAAAAATACCGTATCCGATGGTTCTTCTAATGTCGTAATCGGCGATAATCGTAAATTAACAAGCACGACGGGGAACGTTGTTATCGGCTCCGCTGATGATGAAATGGAAACAACCGTATCCGATGCAACTATTCTCGGCCATAATGCTAATGCTACCGTAGCTGACGGTGTTGCTTTAGGGTCTAAATCTGTTGCCAGCGTAGCCAAAGGTGTAGTAGGCACTGTTCCGACAGGAACCACCGTATCCGATACGGATAAAGCTACTGCAACATGGACATCTACCTTAGGCGCAATTTCCGTAGGGGATACATCAAAAAATCTAACCCGTCAGATCACAGGCGTAGCAGCTGGTACACAGGCAACTGATGCTGTTAACGTGGCACAACTTAATGCTGTAAATACTAAAGTTGATAATAATGCAATTCATTTCTTTAGTGTTCGTGGATTATCTTCACAGGATAACTATAGTAATTCAGCTGCAACCGGTGAAAAATCTATTGCAATCGGGGCTAGCACGCGAACTCAAGGACACATTGGTACTGCATTGGGCTCTGATAATACTGCAAATGCTTGGGGAGTACCGTAATTGGTAATGGTTCTGGAACTACTTACCTATTGCCGAATAGTATGTATGATCCAATTCCATTTGTTGATGGACAGGAATCGGGTTTTTCGTATACTTTTAAGCGCGATGATAATGGTAATTTTATTGATACAGGTCTTAAGGGTGGATATTCTACCACATTAGGCGCTAGTAATACGGTTATGACTTCATGGTTAAAATCAGTTGCACCTTTGGATGGATTTGGTAATACTTTGGTAGGTGGCTTTAACGAAACTGATAATGCTAATGGTGTATTTATTTTTGGTTGGCAAAATGAAATAAAAAACTCCTACTTTACAAATGATGCAAATTTACCAAACAATATATCAGAGCTAGATGGGTTCCATTCTGATGGTTTTGGTGGTTCTGTTGTGGCTATTGGTATGGACAATACTGTTGATGGAGCACAACATTCCTATATCATGGGTACTGCTAATACCGTGAATGGTAAAGTAACTAGAGGAACTGTTGAAGAAGTTGCTACCGACAATATTGTAATTGGTGATAACCATAAAGTTGACAATGCATCGCATACGGTTATTTTAGGATCCGCTGATACGGAAACAACGACTGATCAAGACGGTGTTGTCGTTGTCGGCCATAATGCCAATGCAACTACAGCCGACGGCGTAGCTTTGGGTTCTAACTCTGTAGCTAGCGTAGCTTCTGGTGTTGCAGGCACTGTTCCGACCGGAACTACTGTTTCCGATACGGATAAAGCAAGTGCAACGTGGACGTCCACCTTAGGGGCCGTCTCTGTTGGTGATAGTGCCAATAATTTAACTCGTCAGATTACGGGCGTTGCAGCCGGTACTCAGGCAACTGATGCTGTTAACGTGGCACAACTTAATGCAGTAAATACCGTGGTCAATAACTTGACAACAACTGTAGATGCTAATAAGATTCACTTCTTCGCAGTTAATTCCGGAACTAGTGGTACTAACTATAATAATGATGGCGCTAAAGGTACGGATTCCATTGCTATCGGTAAAGCTAGTACGGCAGCTGATAACAGTATCGCTATTGGTAATGGGGCAAGTGTTTCTGATAGTAATGGTGGCAAAGGCAGCGGTGATATTGCTATCGGGAACAGGGCACAAATTAATAACTATGTAGATCAAAGTGCCAGTATTGCTATCGGTCAAAATGCACAAATCGATAATATGACCGGCATGCAAGAGTATATTTTCTCGTTGGGACAAACAACCTATAATCCGGAGTTTCGACCAGATGGGAGCATGGTTTTCAAACCTGAAGATCCTTCAAAAGTAGCTACAGCTATCGCAATTGGTGAAAACACCTTTGTACGTACGGGTGGTTTAATGATTGGTACGCATAACTATCGTGGTGTATTAGGCGATGTTGACGTAGACAGTGCCAATATCCGTGCTACCGGTGTTAATGTTAACAGTACGACTTTAGGTACAAATAGTTATAATAGTGGTGCTTTTGCAACCATTGTTGGTGCTTACTCGATTGCCAGCGGTAACTATGCCAGCGGTGGTGGGCAAGACAGTGCTTCTAAAAACCTCGGAGCTACCATTGTTGGCTCTTTAAATAGCGTAGAATCATCTACTGCAACTAGCAATCAATCAGGTATGGCTAACAGTGTGGTTGGTGTAGCTAACCGGACCTTCAATTCTAATGGCTCGTTAATCTTTGGTGCAGGTAATGAAATTACAAACTCTGTGGTTGATATTTCTGCGATTGAAACCTCTAATATTACCTCGGCAAAAGATTTGCAAACTAACTTAATCAAAGGTATTAAGGACTCCAATAGTGGTGGTGCTACACTTGCTATCGGTGGTGGCAATACGGCCGATTATACGCAGCAGTCGGCTCTTATCGGTGTTAATAATACATTGACCGGCACTGAAAGTGGCATCGCTCAATACAATGCCTTGACTGGTTTTAACAATACGGCGACTGGTGTAACCAATGTAACCGTAACCGGTACAAATAACACAGTTAGTGATTCTACATCTATCGTTAACTTAGGTAATGAAAATGCAGTATCCGAATCTAACAATACTATTTTGTTAGGTGACAATCGTACTGTAGAAGGTTCCGACAACAGCATCATCTTAGGCAGTGCTAATAAGTCGACTTCTAGCACCTTGCGTGCCGCAGCTGCCACAACGTTGACGACAGAAGCTGATAATGTAGTTGTTATGGGCTACAATGCTAATGCAACAGTAGATGATGGTGTAGCTTTAGGTTCGAATTCTGTAGCTAGTGTTGATAAAGGTGTAGACGGCTACAATCCAAGCACTAAAAAATTAACCGGTACTGCCTGGACTTCTACTTTGGGCTCCGTAGCTGTAGGCGATGTTTCAAATGATCTGACGCGTCAGATTACAGGTGTCGCAGCTGGTACTGAAGATACTGATGCTGTTAACGTAGCACAGTTGAAAGCTAACAAAGTAGATTTAAAAGCTGGTGACAAGGTAACCATTACTTCTTCTGTAGCTGATGACGGAGCTACAACTTACACAGTTGCATCTACAGATACATATACTGAAAGTGGTACATATGATGCAGATAGTAAGAAAATTAAATTTACCCAGAACGATACTACTAAAAACTATGAAGTGGATTTAAGTACTTTAGTAGATGGCATTGACAAAGGACTCAACTTTGCCGGTGATTCAGGAGATGCCATCAACAAGAAGTTGGATGAAACGCTGGATGTTGTCGGCGGTGCTAAGGGGGACCTGACGACTGAGAATATCGGAGTGGTTTCCGAAGATGGCAAACTCAATGTTCGTTTGGCCAAAGACCTTACCAATCTGAACAGTGTCAAAGTAGGTGACGCAGTAACTCTCGGTACAACCGGTCTTGCAATCACTAATGGTCCGTCTGTTACCACAGCGGGCATTGATGCAGCTGGCAAGACGATTACTAATGTAGCAGCCGGTACGGCAGATACTGATGCGGTAAACGTATCGCAGTTGAATGCCAATAAGATTCATTACTTCCATGTAAACTCTACGGCTAATGGTACTAACTATAATAATGATGGTGCTAAAGGCACGGAGTCTATTGCTATCGGTAAATCCAGCACAAGCTCGAATAACAGTATTGCTATCGGGCAGGCTACGATTGGTAATGGCAGTGCTGCCGGTACAAATGGTGGTGACGTTGCTATCGGCAATGGTGCTGTCATCAACAACTATTCGGGACAAGGTGGCGGTATTGCCATCGGTTATAAAGCACACACCGAAAATATGGCGGGACAGCAGGAAAGATTGCTTGGATTTGCGCAAAACGGTGGTGAAACCGGTGTTACCGGCGTTGCTATCGGTCGTAATGCTTATGCCCGCTCTGGGAGTACTATGATTGGTAACCATAATTACAGAGGTGCCTTAGGCGATGTTACCATTAATACGGAAGCGGCCTCGGGCATGAGCCAGCCGAACTTAAGTGTACTTTCTACTACTGTTGGTACGAATAGCTTTAGTGCTGGCGCTATGACTACAGTTACCGGTGCATATTCTATCGCTACTTCAGATTATCAAGGGTTAGGCGGACTTGCAGGGATTTTTGATTCCCTTAAAGCAACTAAAAACTTTGGTGCGACTGTAACCGGTTCTTTAAATAGTATTGAATCGGCAACAGCAAGCAGTACTGTAGCTGGTGTAGCTAATAGTATTGTTGGTGTTGGCAATAGAGCTGCTAATACTAACGGGACGTTGATTTTTGGCGCCGGGAATGAAGTAACGAATTCTATTACCGATGTTGTTGTACCGATGTATGATGGTGCTGCATCTGCAAAAGAGTTACAGACACAATTAATTGAGGCGATTAAAGATTCTAATAGTGGTGGCTCCACGTTGGTTATGGGGGGCGGAAACAAGGCTGACTATACTCAACAATCAGCTATCATTGGTGTAAACAACACCTTGACTGGCACAAGCAGTAATATTAGCCAATATGACTACATTACAGGCTTTAACAACACCGGTACCAATGTAGATAATGTAACTATCATCGGTACCAACCGTACCGTATCCGATGCATCTAATAGTGTTGTTATCGGCGCGGCTGATTCTGCGATGACCTCCTCCGCTAGTGACGCCGTTACTTTGGGCCGAAATGCTAATACAACCGTAGACGGTGGTGTAGCTTTAGGTTCTAATTCTGTAGCTAGTGTTGATAAAGGTGTTGCAGGCTATGATGTAGAGACTGAAAAGGCATCTACTGAAACATCCATTGCTTGGAAATCCACTTCGGCTGCTGTCTCTGTAGGTGATACAGCGAATAATATTACTCGCCAGATTACAGGTGTAGCTGCTGGTATGCAAGACACGGATGCTGTCAACGTAGCACAGTTGAAACAGGTTGCTGAAGCTGCAAGTGAAGCAGGCAACACGACCTTGAAGTTTACAGGCGATGATAAATCTGACACAGAAACAATTGCTCGTGGCAATGGCGAAACATTAAGCATCACTGGTGGTGCTACTGCTTTTACAGAAGACGATAATATAGGCGTTGTAAAAGAAGGCGACAGTGCACTGAAAATTCGCTTAGCTAAAGACCTCACCGGTCTGAACAGTGTCAAAATAGGCGACGATGTAACCCTCAGTACAACCGGTCTGACAATCACTGGTGGTCCATCCGTAACGACTACGGGTATCAATGCTGGCAGCAAGACGATTACCAATGTAGCAGCTGGTGTCAATGCTACCGATGCAGTCAACGTATCGCAGTTGAAAGCAAATAAAGTAACTGTAAAAGCAGGTACGAATGTAACGGTTACACCGACTACAGAAACCGATAGTTCCACAACTTACACGATTGCATCGAAAGATACGTATACGACGGCAGGAACTTACGATAAAGCTGGTAAGAAGATTACATTCACACAGAACGATACCGATAAGAACTACGAAGTGGATGTAAGCGGGTTGGTAGATGGTATTAGTGAAGATATCGATAAAGGCCTCAACTTCGCCGGAGATTCCGGAGATGCCATCAACAAGAAGCTGGATGAAACGCTGGATGTTGTCGGCGGTGCTAAGGGTGACCTGACGACTGGGAATATCGGAGTGGTTTCCGAAGATGGAAAACTCAATGTTCGTTTGGCTGAAGATCTTACCGGTTTGAACAGCGTGGCAGTCGGTGATTCCGTAACTCTCGGTGCAACCGGTCTGACGATTACTGGTGGTCCTTCTGTTACAACGACAGGCATCAACGCTGGCAGCAAGACGGTTACCAACGTCGCAGCCGGTACGGCTGATACTGATGCTGTCAACGTATCGCAGTTGAAAGCAAATAAAGTCGCTGTAGAGGCGGGAGATAATATAACTGTTACTCCGACCACGGCAACAGATGGCTCTACAACGTATAAAGTTGCTTCGAAAGATACTTTTGTCGATAGTGTAAGCTTTGCTAATAATACCTTGACTATTACTCGCAATGACAAGAAATCCTTTGAAGTCGAAAACATCGCAACAACCGATGATATTACCGGTAAAAATAGTAAGGTAAGCTTGAACTTTGCTGGTGATAAGGCTTCTGAAGTCGTGAATACGAAGAGCGGTGGTACTCTCAACATTACCGGTGGGGCTACTGACTTTACAGAAGTAGACAATATCGGTGTTGTAAAAACTACCGATGATACGCTGAAAGTCCAATTAGCGAAAGATTTGAACGGCCTGAACAGTGTTCGTATTGGCGGTAAAGCTGCTGGCGAAGGCATCTACATTGCTAAGCAAACGGTTACTTACACGAAAGATGGTGCTGATGGTAAATCTGAAGAAGGTAACTACATCACAGGCTTAGGTAATACGACTTGGAATCCTAAGGCGGATGGTATCGTAAGTGGTCGTGCCGCTACGGAGGATCAGCTGAAATCCGTTTACGACACGATTAACAGCAGTATCGAAGCAAATAAGGTTACCGGTAGTAGGAATATTACCGTCAGTGAAGACAATCAGGTTTCCTTGAACAACAACATTACCTTAGGTTCCGATACGGATAAAGCCAAACAGGTCAACATCGACGGCGATGCCGCTACGATTACGGCCGGTGACGGTGCCAATAAGGTTGTCGTTGACGGTACGAACGGTCAAGTCACCATTGGTGATACGACTAATGGCGGCATCGTCATGGGCAACCAGACGGACGTCGTAGGCACGAAGTCTGACAACACGACGGATACCCAGAGCGGCCACTTCATTACCGGCCTCGACAATACGACCTGGGATCCGGCTAACAATGGCATCGTGGAAGATCGTGCCGCTACGGAAGGTCAGTTGAAGGATATCGCAGACAAGATCAGCGACATCGATACGGCTGTGAAGTCTACGAGCCGCGTCTTTGAAAGTGACAGCGGGGCCGATGCTCAAGTAACGCGTAAGAGCACGGATCCGATGAAACTGAAAGGTGGCGCAGCTGCTGACAACCTCTCCGATAACAACATCGGCGTAGTCAACAACAGTGACAACACGGGCTTCGATATCAAGTTGTCGAAAGATATCAAAGACATTAACACTATCGAAGTAAACAACAAGATTACTATCGGTACTGGCGACAACCAGACTGTCATCGAAGGCGACACGATTAATACGGGCTCGGTCACGACGGGCAACACGACGATCAACAACGATGGCCTGACGATTGTAAACGAAGATTCGTCGAAGAACATTACCATCAATAATAACAATGTCAATATGGGTGGCAATGTTATCAAGAATATCGGCGAAGGTACGGATCCGACGGATGCGGTTAACAAGACGCAGTTCGACCGTGCTATCAACAATATTGGCACGGGCATGAACCAGATTAATAACCGCGTCAACAAGCTCGATACGCGCATCAGCCGCGTCGGTGCCGGTGCAGCCGCTTTGGCAGCCCTGCATCCGCTGGAATTCAGTCCGGAAGCGAAGTGGGAAGTCACGGCCGGTGTCGGTAACTATCGCGGCGCCAATGCCATCGCTCTCGGCGCCTTCTATCGTCCGAACTTCGATACCATGTTCAGCATCGGTACGTCTTATGGCGGCGGTGAAAACATGATCAATGCCGGGGTAACCTGGAGAATCGGCGAAGGCGAAACGAAGGTTTATCCGTCGAAGACGGTCATGGCCCAGGAAATTGACGATCTGAAATCTGTCGTATCGGAACAGCAAGATCAGATTGAAGAACTTAAGAAACTCGTCAACTCCTTGATCAACAAATAGTATATTTTCCTCCCTCTTTGTGAAAGGCCCTGCTTCTTTTGGGAAGCAGGGCCTTTTGCTATTCTTAATTTGTATGCAAAATTCGCACTATAATTTCATCTAACGGATTGACTTTTCTTATTGTGAAATTATATAATAAATACAAAGAGAAATAAGGACAAAGGTGTTTTGTGAGAACACACTTTGCCCCTATTCACGGGATTCGATCATAAATTTATACGAAAGGATTGATTGGTTATGTTGTTTCGTACCTTGTTGGGGATGAGATGGGGCGACTTATCGGAAGATGTTCGGCAAATGCTGTTGGAGCGCGCCGACCTCGATACTTTTAACGGCGCTGACGGCGAGCGATACAGCCAAGGGACCCTTCATTTCCGCAATACCCTGATGGGGATTCAGGCGGCCATCGGGATGGACCGGTTTTCCGGAGAGATGGAAAACAACGGGGTTTTCATCGATGATGACGCCGTGCTGTTTCGCATATAAATTAGTTAAATAAGAATACTTTGCACAATCCGATGATGATGAGTGCAAGGACGATAACGACACTGATAACCCGAGTCTTAGTAAAGATCTTCGGGTTATTTTGTATGTTTTTGGGAGGGACCGGCGCAGGGACTTCCTGCTTGGTGCCGCAGATGGGGCACATGAGGACGCCGTCGCGAAGTTCGGTTCCGCAGGTTGGGCAAATCATGGTATCAACTCCTATTCTCTCTCTACTATAGTTGGCTCGATTCTCTATGTCAAGAAGTTATATTTTAATAATGTAAACGGTATATATAATAACTTGCATAACTGGGATAATAGGGATATACTTTTAATTATTTACAACAAATAATTGTAAGAAAGAAGGAGAATAGCGGTTTGAAACGAAAAATTGGTTTGAGTACACAGATTTTGATTGGTTTGGCCATCGGGGCCTTGGTCGGATATTTGTTCCCTGATTTTGGCGACAAGTTGAAGCCCGTCGGCGATGCATTTTTACGGATGATTAAGATGATCGTCGTCCCCTTGATTTTCAGCACCCTCATCATGGGGATTGCCGGAACCGGCGATTTTAAGAAGCTCGGCCGTCTTGGTGGTAAGGCTATTCTTTGGTTTGAATTTGCAACGACCATTGCCCTGGTCATCGGACTATTGGTCATGAACGTGACGGAGCCCGGCGTCGGCGTTACCCTCTCGGCTTCGGCGGCCAATGCCTCTCATGCGGCGACGGCCAGCCAACACAGCGTCGACCTCGTCGATTATGCCGTCCATATCGTTCCCAGCAACATCATCGATGCCATGGCCCGTCAGGATATGCTGCAAATCATTTTCTTCGCCTGTTTCTTTGGCGTCGCCGTCGCTCATATCGGTGAAAAAGGGGAATTGATCGTCAATTTTTGCCAGAGCGTAGCTGAAGCCATGTTCAAGGTTACGGCCTATGTCATGCACTTTGCCCCTATCGGCGTCTTTGCCATGATCGCCTATACCGTCGGCAGCTACGGCATCGAAATGCTCATTCCCTTAGGTGAACTCATCGTGGCTGTTGCCGGCGCGACAGCACTCTTTATCTGTATTGTGGCCCTCATTGCCAGCGCCTTTACGCGAATCAATTTTTTCTGCGTCATTCACGCCTTAAAAGATATTCTCTTCTTAGCTTTCTCGACGGCCAGCAGTGAAGCCGCCCTTCCCGGTGCCATGAAGCGTCTGGAAGCTCTCGGCGTTCCCAAACCGATCGTCACCTTTGTCATGCCGACGGGGTATTCGTTTAACCTCGACGGTTCGACTCTCTACAGCTCGGCGGGCATCCTGTTCATTGCCCAGCTCTACGGCATTCAGATGCCTATTGAACAACAGCTCCTGGTCATGGTTACGCTCATGTTGTCGACCAAGGGGATTGCCGGTGTTCCCGGTGCCGGTATCATCGTCGTCGCCGCTACGGCTGCAGCCTTTAATCTGCCGACGGAAGGCGTTGCCATCCTCCTTGGCGTCGACCGTATTCTGGACATGATCCGCACGATCTGCAACGTCTGCGGCAACTGCATGGCGACGGTCGTCGTAGCCTGCTGGGAAAAGGATTTGACCAAGGCTGATTTCTATAAAAATTATCGTGCGTTTCTAGAGGACAGAGCGGCCTAAAATTACCAAGAGTTTCAATAGCAATAGTAGACTAAATCTGTTATAATAATGGGGTAAACAAGTGCTCCGTAAGGACTTCCTGACGGAAAACTTCATCGATGAGCCTCCGTGCTCTTCTGCAAAGGACTGTCTGCGCAGGCGAGGCGAAAGCACATAGTGATTATCCTAAGGTTCTGTGCTTTCACACAGAACCTTTTTTTATTGTTGAGGAGGAGAGACCTTATGGAAACGAGAGTCGCTTTAATCGGCATTATTGTCGGCAACCGCAATGAATCGACTAAGTTGAATGAAATTTTGCACGAATACGGCCAGTACGTCGTCGGCCGCATGGGCGTCCCTTATAAGGATAAGGACATCAACGTCATCAGTATCATCGTCGATGCTCCCCAAGATGTCATCAGCGCCCTGTCGGGCAAAATCGGCATGATTCCGGAAATCAGCACTAAGACGATTTATCCGCCTATGCCGCAGTAGGGGGAGTGTGTATGCTTAAGATTGCAATTTACGGGAAAGGCGGTATCGGCAAGTCGACGATGACCAGTAACCTGGCGGCTGCCTTTGCCTATTTGGGGAAGCGGGTCATTCAGATCGGCTGCGATCCCAAGGCCGATTCGACGTTCAATCTCCTCGGCGGCGAACCCTTGCTGCCGGTCATGAATTATCTTCGCGAACATGACGAAGATCCCGAGTCAATCGAAGATATTTCACGCATCGGTTACGGCGGTATCCTCTGTATCGAAACGGGGGGACCGACGCCGGGCTTGGGCTGTGCCGGTCGAGGCATCATCGCCACCTTTTCCCTGCTCGAAGATTTAGGCCTCTTTGAAACGTATAAACCGGATGTCGTCTTGTATGACGTCTTGGGTGACGTCGTCTGCGGCGGTTTTGCAGCTCCCATTCGGGAAGGTTATGCGGAAAAGGTCCTCATCGTCACGTCCGGTGAAAAGATGGCCCTCTATGCAGCCAACAACATCAATACGGCGGTTGCTAATTTTGCCGACCGCAGTTACGCTAAGGTCGAGGGCATCATTTTTAATCGGCGCAATATTCCCGATGAAGATGCGAAAGTACAGGCCTTTGCCGAAAAGGCGGGCCTTGCCATCGTCGGCGATATTCCCCGCAGTGACGATATCAACCGTTATGAAGAATTGGGTCAGACCGTTATCGAAGGCAATCCGGAACTTCCCATCAGCAAGACGTTCCTCGATTTGGCCCGTAAATTATTAGAAGACAAGGATTGATTATGACAGAAAGAAAACCTTTTGCCATTACGGTGCAGGACTTAGTAGCTCGCGGCCGCGACCAGATTCCGGCGGAGCTCATTACGTCGACGCACCTCATCTATAATTCGCCGGCTGCGCTGGCTTTTAACTCGCCGGGTGCTCAGGGCTTCGGCGTAAAACGGGCGGGACTTGCCATTCCCGGCTCGGTCATGATTCTCATCGGCCCCGGCTGCTGCGGTCGCAATACGACGATCCTCAGCGAGATGGGCGGTTACAGCGACCGATTTTTCTTCTATATCATGGATGAAACGGATATCGTAACGGGCCGTCATTTGAAGAAGATGCCTCAGGCCGTCTGTGAAGTCGTCGACAGTCTGCCCGAAAAGCCGTCGGTGGTCATGGTCTGCATGACCTGTGTCGATGCCTTGTTGGGGACCGACATGGAACGAGTCTGCCGCAAGGCTGAACAGGCGGCGGGACTGCCCGTCGTGCCCTGTTATATGTACGCCTTGACTCGTGAAGGCCGCAAGCCGCCTATGGTCGATGTCAGACGAGCCGTCTATTCCTTACTGGAAAAGGAACCCCGTCAGCGTCGGACGGTCAATCTCTTGGGCTATTTTGCGCCCTTGCAGGACGACTGTGAATTTTACGATATTCTGCGGTCTATCGGTTTTACCCAAATCAATGAAATTTCCCGCTGCGCCGATTTTGCGGCCTACAAGGCGATGTCGCGGGCTAACGTCAATTTTGTCCTCAATCCGGAATCGCGGCTGGCCGCTCAGGATTTGGAAAAACGACTGGGCATTCCCAGCATCGAATTGACCCGCCTCTATCAGGTCAGCCAGATTCACAAGCAGTATCAGGCGCTGGCCAAAGCCTTGGATGTAACCATTGACGACCAGGTTTGGCTGGAAAAGGCCCAGGCCGTCGTCGCCCAAATGCGGGAAAAGTACAGTGGAACGACCGTTGCCATCGGCGAGATGCAGAACGGCAACGCCTTTGAAATGGCCCTGGCCTTGACGCGCTACGGCTTTATCGTCCGTGAAATCTATGCCAACCTCGGTCCCGACGACTTCGTCTACCTCCGCCATTTGGCTGAACTGAGTCCGGAAACGAAGGTGTACTCCAATTTGTCGCCGTCCATGCTCTATTATGAAGGCGATGAAGCGTCCATCGACGTGACCATCGGCAAGGATGCGGCATACTATCATGAACAGGCTGCCCACCTTCATTGGGATGAGGATATTCAGCCCTTCGGCTATGCCGGAGTCGTTTCACTGTTGAAACGGTTGGAAGAAGTCCTCTTGGAAAGGAAGAAACGATGAGAGGTTTATGGAAATATATATCCCCCTTTGCGCCGGATCAGTCCGGAGCGGCAGCGGTTCTCTACGGATTAAACGGCATCGTCGTCATCTGCGACGCCGGCGGCTGTGCCGGCAATATTTGCGGCTTTGATGAACCGCGTTGGTTCAGTGGCCGAAAGAGCGCCGTTTTCAGCGCTGGTCTGCGCGATATGGATGCCATCCTCGGCCGTGACGACCGCCTCGTGGAAAAACTTTGCGACGCTGCCGAAACGATCGACGCCTCCTTTGCGGCCATCATCGGCACGCCGGTCCCGGCCGTCATCGGCACGGACTACAAGGCCTTGAAGCGGATGGCCGAAAAGAAACTTGACATGCCGGTCATCACTATTGATACGACGGGCATGGACTATTACGATAAAGGTATTGAACGAGCCTATGGGGCCTTGTTCCCGGCCTTTGCCGATAAGAACTTGAAACCGGAAGCCGATACGGTCGGTATCCTCGGCGCTGTGCCCCTGGAGCTGATGCATCCCGGCGACATCGAATGGATCAGTCAGAGCTTGGCCGAAGAAGGTTGGAAGCAGATTCTGCTGTTCGACGAAATCGATGACTATAAGAATGCCGGCAAGGCGTCCCTCAATATGGTCGTGTCACCGGCAGGCCTCAAGGCAGCTCAGTATTTGAAGGAAACCTTCGGCACGCCGTATGAGCTCCATTACTTCGGCCTCGATGCCGTCGTCAACTTCGACGATAATTTATTTGCCGGCAAGAACGTCCTCATCATCCATCAGCAGGCAGCGGCTTCAGCCATGGCCGCCATGGCCGAAGAAGCCGGCGCTGCCCGGGTGACGACGGCTTCCTGGTTTATGGATAAGCCGGAGATTCGCCATGAAAGTCACGTCGTCTTGAAGGAAGAAGACGATTGGCGTGACCTTGCTGACAATGACAATTTTGACCTCATCCTCGGCGACTTGTACTACCGCCGGGCCCTGCCGAATTTCCACGGCCAATACGTAGATTTTCCGCATTTTGCCGTATCCGGGAGGGGATAAGATGAGCAGCGAACGTATCTGTGTCTTCGGCATCGTCCAGGGCGTCGGCTTTCGGCCCTTCGTCAGCCGCATTGCTGATGCCAATGGTATCGGCGGATCGGTCTGCAATAAGGGCTCGTACGTGGAAATCATTGCCCAAGGGGATGAATCGAAGCTGGCCGCTTTTCATGACGACTTGGAAAAGAAGGCCCCGGAACGGTCGTCGATTTTAAAGGTCGTCACGACGACTGTCGATGTTCCGCCTTATGATGATTTTTCCATCATCGAAAGCGCCAAGGAAAAGGGCGATATCTTCGTTTCGCCGGACATTGCCATCTGCAAGGCCTGCCAACGGGAGCTCTTTGACAAGAACGACCGCCGCTATCTCCATCCCTTTATCAACTGCACGGCTTGCGGCCCGCGGCTGACGATCCTCGACTCCATGCCCTACGACCGGGAGCGGACGAGCATGGGCGAGTTTCCCATGTGCCCTCAGTGCGAGTATGAATATACTCATGCCGAAACGCGGCGTTACGACGCACAGCCCGTCTGCTGCAATGACTGCGGTCCCGAAGTCTACCTTTTGGACCGGGACGAACGGGGACGAGACGCCATTACGGCCGTTCGCAAAGCCATCCTCGATGGGAACATCGTCGCGATCAAAGGCATCGGCGGTTTTCATCTCTGCTGTGACGCGCGAAATGAAAAGGCCGTCAGCACCCTGCGCAAGCGCAAGGGACGGCCGGTGAAGCCTTTTGCCGTCATGATGAAGGACCTCGACGCCGTTCGCCGTGAATGCGTTATTCCCGATGGGGCCGAAGACGTTCTCGACGGCCACCAAAAGCCAATCATCTTATTGGCCAAAGGGGAGGGGCTTACCTTAGCTCCCTCGGTGGCGCCGGGCAACCCGTCCATCGGCGTCATGCTGCCTTATACGCCGCTTCATCTCCTGCTGTTTACCTATGATGACGGCCTTACCATGCCCGACAGTTTGGTCATGACCAGCGCTAATGAGTCGGGCGCGCCGATCTGCCACAACGACGATGAAGCGCGGCAGGAACTTACGGGGCTCGCCGACCTCGTCTTGTCCCATAATCGTCGCATCCGCCTTCGGGCCGACGACTCGGTCATGGATTGGTACGACGGCAAACCCTATATGATCCGCCGTTCGCGAGGCTATGCGCCGCTGCCCTTTTTCTACGGAAACAGTCAGGGAAAAGACGTTTTGGCCATTGGCGGCGAGTTGAAGAACTGCTTTTGCATCGGCCGCAATAACTTATTTTACCCATCGCCCTATATTGGCGACATGAGCGATATACGAACCGTTCAGGCTCTGCGCGAATCGGTTCAGCGCATGGCGTCCTTACTGGAAGCGTCGCCGTCGGTCGTGGCCTGTGATCTTCATCCGGCCTACAACACGGCGGCCGTGGCCCGCGAATTGGGCCGGCCTGTCGTGCCCATCCAGCATCACTATGTCCACATCCTGTCCTGCATGGCCGAAAACGACTGTGAACAGCCCGTCATCGGCGTTTCCTTTGACGGGACGGGTTATGGAACGGATGGGACGATTTGGGGCGGTGAAATCCTTATCAGCAGCCTTCAGGGCTTTGAACGGGCCGCTTCCATTGAGCCTTTCTGGCAGCGCGGCGGCGATATTTCCGCCAAAGAAGGCTGGCGCATTGCTGTCAGTCTGCTTGACGGACTGTTTGATCGAAACGGTGTGACGGCTATGGTCGAAGACTTGAAACTTTGCCAACCGAAGGAATTGGCGGCTCAGTTTTTCCTGGCTGACCAACAGATCAACAGCGTCATTTCGACCAGTGCCGGCCGCTTATTTGACGGCGTCAGCGCCATCTTAGGCCTTTGCCGGATGTCGACCTTTCAAGGTCAGGCGGCCATGAGCCTGCAGTTTGCGGCGGAACGTTGGGAAGGGGCTCACGGGGCGATGGAAGTCCAACCGATTGAACCCATCGACGGCGACGGACGGCGCCTGCTGCCGACGTTGGCCTTGGTCAAAGATCTCGTCGAGAAACGCCTTTCCGGCGAAGACCCGGATAAACTGGCCTATGAATTTCACTGCCGATTGGCCGGCATGGTCGTCGGCATCTGCGAAAGTGTTCGCCGTGAAACGGGCCTTACGACAGCGGCTATCAGCGGCGGCGTCTTTCAAAACCGTCTGCTCCTCAGCCTTTGTGACAAGGCGTTGCAGCAGCGGGGCTTTACGGTCTTACGGCACAGCCTGGTGCCGCCCAACGACGGCGGCATTGCCTTGGGACAGGCTATTTATGCGATGTATCACGAAACTGTTTAAATAGATGAAGGAGGGGTTATCATGTGTGTAGGTTTACCCGCACGTGTTATGAAAATACAGAATGGAATGGCGCTCGTCGACGCTTCCGGTGCGAAGCGTGAAGTATCGGCAGCCTTGATCGATGAATTGGATCCAGGCGATTACGTCATGGTCCACGCCGGCATGGCCATTGCCAAGATTACTGACAACGATGCCGATGAAACCGACGACATTCTGGAGGACTTGGATTGATGGCAGAAGGGAAGAAGCGGACGGCCCTGGATATCATTAAGAATTACGACGGGCCGAAAATCCGCATCATGGAAGTCTGCGGGACTCATACCCACGAAATCTTTCGCCTCGGCATCCGGCAGATCCTGCCGAAACAGGTCGACGTTATCTCCGGACCGGGGTGCCCGGTCTGCGTCACGCCCGTCGGATATATCGACCAGGCCTTGTGGCTGGCCCTTGAAAAAGGCGTTACGGTCTGCACCTTTGGCGACTTGGTCCGCGTTCCCGGGAGCTCGATGAGTTTGGCTGACGCCCGCAGCAAGGGGGCTCACGTTGAAATCGTCTATTCGCCCCTCGACGCCTATGAATACGCCAAAGCTCACCGCGATGAAGAAGTCGTCTTCTTAGCCGTCGGCTTTGAAACGACGACGCCTCCGTCGTGCCTGGCTGTAAAACAGGCGCTGGCTGACGGGCTGACCAATTTCTCGCTGCTGACGGCCAATAAGACCATGCCCATGGCCTATGAAGCCATGAAGGGCAGTGCCGATGCCTTCCTCTATCCCGGTCACGTCGATGCCGTCATGGGGACCAAGGCCGGCGAAGCCATGGTTAAAGAAGGGATGTCCGGCGTCGTCGCCGGCTTTACGGCCAAAGAACTGCTCACGGCCTTTGCCGTCATTCTGGCCAAGTTCCCGCAAGGGAAGCCTTTCTTTAAGAACTGCTATCCCCGTGTCGTCACTGAAACGGGGAGCCTCTCGGCTCAGGCTTTGATGGCCGAATATATGGAACCCTGCGATTCAGAATGGCGCGGCTTAGGCGTCATCCCGAAATCGGGCCTGCAGCTGCGGGAAGAGTTTTCCGCCTGCGATGCCCGCAAGAAATACGGCATTCCCAAAATGGACGGCAGAGCCAATCCGGGCTGCCGCTGCGGCGATATCCTGCAAGGCAAGTGCAAGCCGCCGGAATGCCCGCTCTTTGGCAAATTATGTACGCCGGAACACCCGGTCGGCGCCTGCATGGTGTCTCACGAAGGTGCTTGCTCGGCCTATTATTTATATGGAGGAAATGCACATGAGTGATCTCATTACCTTAGCACACGGCGCCGGCGGCAAGCAGACGGCGGAACTCATTGACCGCGTCTTTAAAGCTCATTTTTCAAACCCTCAGTTTACCGGGGACGATGCGGCAGTCCTTCCCATTGGCGGGACGAATCTGGCTTTTACGACGGACGGCTTCATCGTATCGCCGCCTGAATTTCCCGGCGGCAATATCGGGAAATTGAGCATCTGCGGGACAGTCAACGACTTGTCCTGCATGGGCGCTAAACCGCTCTATTTATCGTGCGCCTTCGTCATTGAAGAAGGCTTTCCCATGGAAAAGGTTGAAGCCTATGCCAAGGCCATGGCTGAAACGGCAGCCGAAGCCGGCGTCCGCATCGTTGCCGGTGATACGAAGGTTGCCGGCAAAGGTCAGGTCGACCACCTGTTCATTACGACGACCGGCATCGGCCAAATCATGGACGGTGTCCAAACGTCGGGCACGCTGGCCAAACCGGGCGATGCCATCATTGTCAGCGGCGACGTAGGCCGTCACGGCTGCACGATTCTCCTCGAACGGAACCAGTTCGGCATCGACGCCGATGTAACCAGTGACTGCGCACCTCTTTGGGGGACCGTCGAAAGCATGCTCAATACGACTAAGGACATCCACGTCATCCGCGATGCAACCCGCGGCGGTGTCGGCACCGTCCTCTATGAAATCGCGGCGCAGAGCAAGGTCGGCATCCATTTGGACAGCCAGGCTATCCCTGTCGATCCCGCCGTTCGCGGCGTCTGCGGCATGTTGGGCCTTGAACCCTTATACCTGGCCTGCGAAGGCCGTCTGGTCATCGTTGCCCCGAAGGAAGTCGCCGGCGATATCGTCGCCGTCCTGAAGAAGGGAAAATATTCGCAGAATGCAGCCATTATCGGCGAAGTCACGGAAGAACAGCCGGGCCGCGTCGTCATGCGCACTGAAATCGGCGCAGAAATGCTGCTGCCGCCGCCGGGCGGTGAATTGCTGCCTCGTATTTGTTAAGATGGAGGAACGGGAATGATATACGAAAATGAAGTCAATCCGCCCCAGGCGCGGCGGTATAACCATGTAACGCCCGATGGCGCGGATATTGCCATTGGCCAGGCGTCCTTTCCCAAGCCCTTTTATATCGGCTTGCAGTACGCCTCGCCGGCTCGCGGCCATTGGACCATTGCCCATTCGCCGATGCTCATTCCCGGCTGCCATGAAATCTACGTCTGCTGCGCTTGCTGCCTGCACGGCGTCGTCTTGTCGGCCGATGAAGTGCCCGATGGGGCCGGCCGCTTTTCCATGGTTACCCTGACCAACGAAAACTTGATCAAGGGCAACTTGGAAGAAATGATGATCGACGGCATTGCTCACATCATCGATGAACTGCCGGAACGGCCGAAGTGCGTCGAAGGCTTTACGAGCTGCATGCAGCACTTCCTGCACATCGACCTCCACGTCGTCTACGGGACCCTGCGCGAGCGCTACCCTGATATCGACTTCATCGACGGCTACATGATCCCGACCCTGCAGCGACGCTATTCGCCGGACGTCCTCGGTCGGCGTCAGCTCATGCGGGCCGTTCAGCCTTTGCCGAAGAAGAAGGCCATCAACTACGTCGTCAATTATTATCCCGTCGATGAGGACAATGAATTGACCAAGATGCTTTTGGACGGCGGCTACGATATCCACGATTTTGCTGCCTGCAAGACCTACGAGCAGTATAAGGCCATGGGCGAATCGGAAGCCAATATCTACTTTTTGGAAAATGCCGGTCCGGCTGTCAAAGATATGGAACGGCGCCTGAAGCAGAAACCGCTCTATCTGACCTATTCCTACGACTACGCTGTCCTGCGGCAGAATTTACAGACTGCAGCCGATGAATTAGGTCTTACCATGCCCGACTGCGACGCCTTGGAACGGGACATCGAAGAAAAGGCGAAAGCCCTTCTTGAAAAAGTGGGTTCGACGCATATCGCCATCGACTATACGGCGACGCCCCGGCCTTTGGGTTTGGCCAAGTTCCTCTTGACCCACGGCTTTAACGTCTACGCCGTCTATCTCGATACGATCTTGCCGGGAGAAAAGGATGCCTTTGACTCCTTACAGAAGGAATATCCTGAACTCCAACTGCGCTCGGCCATGCACTTTAAACGAGGCCTCTTACCGCGGAACGACAGCCAAAAGTACGGCAAGGTCCTGGCTATCGGTCAGATGGCGGCCTACTTTACGGATACGAAGTATTTCGTCAACTTCATCGAAAACAGCGGCCTCTACGGCTACGTCGGCTTGTCGAAACTCCTCGACTGGATCGGTGAATCCAACGCCGCTGAAAATCCCGACATGCGGGAAATCATACAGATCAAAGCCTGGGGGTGTCACGGTTGAAACAAGCACAACGAGTCTTATCGACGTATGCCGTCGACATGTTCGGCATCGCTTCGTCGCTCTATGAGTTAGGCGGCCTCATCGTCATGCACGATGCGTCGGGCTGCAACTCGACGTACGATACGCACGATGAACCGCGGTCCTACGATACGCAGAGCATGGTCTATATTTCCGGCCTCAATGAAATCGATACCATTCAGGGCAACGACCAGCGCCTCATCGACGACATTGCCGAAGCGGCGGAAGCGGCCCAGCCCCGATTCATCGCCATCGGCGGCAGTCCCATGCCAAACGCCATCGGTACCGACTTCAAGGCCATCCAGCGCCTGGTCGCTGACCGGACGGGACTTCCGACCCTGGGCTTTCGCACCGACGGCATCCACAGCTATTTGCCCGGCGCCGGCGGAGCCTACGTCTGGCTGGCCAAGCAGTTTGTCAAACCGGCCCAGAAGAAGCCGGAACGTCCGGCCAAACGAGTCAACCTCCTGGGCTTGACGCCCCTCGATTTTTCCGTCGTCGGCAATGCCACGACTCTGAAACAGATCGTGACCGATGCCGGCTTTACCATTCAGAGCTCGTGGTCCATGGGCGATACCCTCGACGGACTGGCAACGGCTGCCGATGCCGACGTCAATGCTGTCGTCTCATCGACGGCCTTTTACCTGGCCCAGTACCTGCGCGATACCTACGGAATTCCCTATGTCGTCGGCATCCCCATGGGTGAGAAGGGCACGGCCGATTGGCTGGAAGCCCTGAAAACTGGCGATTCGTCCTATGTGACCGGCCTTACGGGCGAGGAAGAATACGTCAAGGCGCAGTATGCCCTGGCCGACCTCAATGCCTGGAAGACGGAACAGGCTTATGACGACACGCCCTGCGACGTGTTGGTCATCGGCGAGCCGGTCTACCTACAGTCGATGAAGGCCTTTTTGCAGGATGAAATGGGCGTCGAAAAGGTTCGCCTGCTCTGCCCCTTGTCGGATGCACCTCAATGGCTGCTGAAGGATATGGAAGTGGCCAGTGTCGAAGCCGTCATCCGCCAGGAATGCCGTAAGGCGCGGCGGGTCATTGCCGATCCGATTTATGCCCGCCTGCTGCCGGATGAACCGGGTAAATTTATTTCTATGCCTCATGAAGCCTATTCCGGCCGTCATTATCATGAAGATATGCCGATTTTTGTCGGCCCGACCTTTACGGCATGGATGAAAGATAAACTGAAGTAAGAAGGAGAAGGACTATGCGGAAATTTGCCATTTATGGAAAGGGCGGCATCGGAAAATCGACGACGACGGCCAACGTATCGGCGGCCCTGGCGTCGATTGGGAAAAAAGTCGTCCAAATCGGCTGCGATCCCAAAGCCGATTCGACGTTGAATCTGCTCCACGGCGAGCCGGTCATGCCGGTCATGGATTACTACCGCCAATATACGGAAGGCCCTGATTTCGACCACATCGGAAGAGAAGGGTACGGCGGCGTCTTCTGCATCGAAACGGGAGGTCCTACGCCGGGCCTTGGCTGCGCCGGTCGTGGCATCATTGCCACTTTCGACCTCATCGACGAATTGGAAGTCTTTGAAAAAGTATCGCCCGATGTCGTCATGTACGACGTCTTGGGCGACGTCGTTTGCGGCGGTTTTTCGGCTCCCATCCGCGACGGTTATGCCGATGAAATCTTCATCGTCACCTCCGGGGAAAAGATGGCCCTCTATGCGGCGGCCAATATCTTTAAAGCCGTCGAAAACTTTAAGAGCCGCGGCTATGCGCAGGTAAAAGGGTTGATCCTCAATCGCCGCAACGTCGACGATGAATATGAAACGGTCAAGGCCTTTGCCGATGAGCACGGCCTGCCTATCGTAGCCGACATTCCCCGCAGCAGGAAATCCAGTATTATGAAAATAAGGGAATGACCGTCGTCGAAGGCGATCCGGAACTCCCTGTAAGCCGCATCTATCGCGATTTAGCCCAGCGATTGCTGGACGTATAGAAAGGAAGTAAGGGCCATGGGAATGAATGATACGCCGTCAGGCGAACGCGTCCATATCGGCTTTTTCGGCCGCCGCAATGCCGGGAAATCGAGTGTCGTCAACGCCGTTACCGGCCAAAATCTGTCCATCGTATCCGATACCAAGGGGACGACGACCGACCCTGTTTATAAGGCCATGGAACTCCTGCCCTTGGGACCGGTGGTCATCATCGACACGCCGGGCATCGACGACGTCGGAGCCCTCGGGGAAGAACGGGTGCGCCGGACGAAGCAGGTCCTCAATAAGACCGACATTGCCGTCGTCATCGTCGACGGGACAGAAGGATTGGCGACGGCCGATGAAGACGTGGTAGCCCTCATTCGGAGTAAGGGCCTGCCCTATCTCATCGTCTATAATAAAGCTGATCTTACGGGGAAAACGGCGGCTGTCGAAAAAGATGCCGTCCGGGTCAGCGCCTTGACGGGAGCGGGCATTCATGAGCTCAAAGAAAAATTGGCCCGCTTGAAACCCGATGAAGACGAAGTACCCATCGTCAGCGACCTCATTTCCGGCGGCGACATGGTCGTCCTGGTCGTGCCCATCGATTCGGCGGCACCGAAGGGGCGCCTGATCCTGCCCCAGCAGCAGACGATTCGGGAAATCCTCGACAGCAACAGTGCGGCCATCGTCGTCAAAGAAAATGAATTGGCCCATACCTTGGCCTGCTTTAAGGAAAAGCCGTCTCTGGTCATTACCGACAGTCAAGCCTTTGGCAAGGTTTCAGCCGATACGCCGGACGATATCCGCCTGACGTCCTTTTCGATTCTCATGGCCCGTCATAAAGGCCTCTTGGAATCGGCCGTCCGCGGCGTCACAGCCATCGACAGGCTGAAAGATGGTGATACGGTCCTCATTGCCGAAGGCTGTACCCATCATCGCCAATGTGAGGATATCGGGACGGTGAAGATTCCCCGGTGGCTGAAGTCGTATACGAATCGGGATATTCATATCGAAACGGCCAGCGGCCGCGATTTTCCCGAAGACCTGTCGCCTTATGCACTGGTCATCCACTGCGGCGGCTGTATGTTAAACGCCCGGGAAGTGGGCTATCGTATGAAGAACGCTGCCGATCAGGCCGTGCCGATTACCAATTACGGCATTGCCATCGCCTACATGAAGGGCATCCTGCGGCGGAGTCTGAGCGTCTTCCCTGACTTACAGCGACTGCTGCCGGAAGACTAGGCTCCTGGCGAGGAAAGCAACAGAAAAAAGCAGCCGGCGACGGAACCGGCTGTGAGGTGATTTATGGCAAACTTATCCCTTAAGCTTGAACAGAAAACTAAATTAATGCAGGTCCAGCGCCTGACCATTCAGCTCTTGGCTCTCCACGGCCAGGAGTTGACCGATTTTTTGCAGGAACAGGTGACCGATAATCCCCTCCTCGATATTCGCTACCACGACGTCCGCGGTGCCGGCGACAAGACGGAAAAGCCCATCGATAATATCAAAAGCCGCAGCGCCTCTCTCGAATCGCAGCTCATGGCTCAGCTCCGGGTCCTGTCGGTGCCGAAACCGGTCTTGCTGGCGGCGGGATTGGTCATTGGCTCTCTCGACGAGAAGGGTTTTTTCCAGGGCGATATCACGTCCTTAGGCGACGGCTATGGCCTTACGGAAGAAGACATAGAAAAAGGCCTGGCACTGGTCCAGACCTTTGATCCGCCGGGCATCGGAGCCCGGAATATTTGTGAAGCCCTGATCATCCAAACGCGGCGCCGCGGCGACGGGCCGCCTAAGACGGAAGCCTTATTGACGCAGCACTATGACGATTTTCTGCGGGGGAAATGGCCGAAAATCCAGCAGTCTCTTGAGTTATCGGACAAGGAACTGAGGGCCATACGGGATTTCTTAAAGACCTTATCCCTCCAACCGGCCGGGCAGATTGAGCAGGATGAGGTCTACATCCGGCCTGACGTCGAAATCTATCTGGCCGAGGGCGGAAACCTCGCCTTTCGCTGGCTGGAAGAGATTCCCGACGTCTATTTTCGCGAAGACTTATATGCCGAGTACGCTGCCCAGAAGGATAAGAAGACCCTGTCTTATATTCGCAAGGCGCGACGGGCCTTTACCGACCTTGCGTCGGCACTGGCCTACCGTCATTTGTCCATCGAGCAGGTCCTGAACTGTTTACTGAATCGTCAGGAAGGCTATTTTCTTCACGGTCAGCCCTTGGCGCCCCTTCGTCAAAAGGATATTGCCCAAGAGACGAGTCTCAGTACGGCTACGGTGAGCCGCGTCTGCCGCAATCGCTACGTCCTCTTTGACGGCAAGGTGTATGGCCTCCAGACTTTTTTTGCCACGGCTTACAATAGTCAGCGCGACGGCGAGGACTTTGTGTCCGACAAGGCCATCATGAAAAAGATGCAGGCTCTCGTCGACTGTGAAGATAAGGAACATCCTTATTCCGATCAGGACTTTGCCGATTACTTTGCGGCCATTCACATTACCATTGCCCGGCGGACGATTACCAAGTTCCGACAAAAATTAAATATTCCCAACAGCAATATCCGGCGGCGCTGCCGATAAGGCATTACGGACGCATCTTATTGAAGATGGTCTGCCGCGATACGTTGAGTAATTTGGCTATATCCTTTTGGCTATAGCCTTTTTCTTGCAGTTCTTCGATGAGGATTTGCTGGATGGTCACTTCTAAGTGCTTCATGTTGAGGGTCAGAGACGCCGTGTCGAGGAGGGCGTCTTTTTGATTTTGGTCGGCAATGTCGAATAAGGCGTCGTAAGACTTCTCGAGGGTGTCGCCGAAGATGAAGTAGCGCAGGGCGACGCTGTGGAGCTCGCGGATATTGCCCCACCAGTTATGCTGGACGAGGGCTTTTTTTAGGGCCGGACTGAGATGACATTTTTCGTGGCTCATCGTTTCGACGAAGTGGGTGAACAGGTAGAGGATGTCGTTGGGCCTGTCATTTAAAGTCGGTAGATTTAGTCGTAAGGTGTTGATGCGGAAGAAGAGGTCGCGCCGGAATTCGCCGGCTTCGACGGCGGCGATGAGGTCGGCGTTGCCCGCCGAGATGACGCGGATGTCGAGGGGGATAACGTAGTCCGAGCCGAGGCGCATGACTTGTTTCGTTTCCAGGACGCGGAGCAGTTTCGATTGGATGCTGGGCGCCATGCTATTGATTTCATCGAGGAAGATCGTCCCTTTATGGGCCATTTCAAAGAGACCGGCCTTGCCTTCTTTACGGGCGCCGGTAAAGGAGCCGCTGACGTAGCCGAAGAGTTCGCTTTCGAGGAGGTCCGTCGTGAGGGCCGCGCAGTTGATGGCCACGAAGGGGCCGTTGCGGCGGTCGCTGGCGTTGTGAATGCTCTGGGCGAAGAGTTCTTTCCCCGTGCCGCTTTCCCCCTGAATCAGGATGGGGGCGTTGTGTTCGGCCATGATGGCTGCCCGCTGGATGATTTTTTTCATATTGCCGTCGACGGTCTTGATGTCCTGGAAGTGATGGACGGCGGTCATGCCGGTCTTGGTCAGTTTATAGCGGATGTTTTTTCCAGTCGCTGCAGCTCGGTCACGTCGCGGAGGGTCATGATGTAGTGCGAGCGGCTGTCCATGAGGAAGTAGTCGGAGTTGGCGATGAGGGTGTACGGCGGCCGGCGGATGATCGTTTCATGGAAGGACGGCTTGGTCCCTTCGACCCAGTCGGGGAAGATGTCGCGGATGTTCCCCGTCGTCATCGATACGCCGAGGAAGTTGGCCGCTCTTTTATTGATGTGTGAAATGGAGCCGCCTTTTGAATAGAGGATGATGCCGTCAGTGACGTGGGATAAGATGGACGACATCATGGACAGCTGCTGGCTGTCTTTTTCTTTAAAGGCCAGGAGCTCCTGGGCGTAGAGCAGGACCGACAGCATCGTCGATTCGCTGGGCTTGATGGAATAAATCGGCATCGGGCTGGGGTTGGCGATTTGCGGCAGCAGGGGACAGCCGACGATGGCCGTATCGGGCGTGATCGGTATCTGGCGGACCCGTTCGAGGAGTTCGAGGTGGGTCTTGTCGAGGCTGTAGCGGGGGTAAAAGACGATTTTTTCCGACAGCTCCGGCGGACAGGCGTCCTTATTGAACATGAAGTTTTCATTGAGCAGTAAGTGAATTTTTTGTACTTTGGCGCAATGGCCCGCAGGGCGTAGAGGGCGTCGTTGGTCGAGCTGTACAGACAGAGGATGGGGATGCGGTCGATGGCCTTGGTCAGGATCTGATGGGCGCCGCTGGTGGTGATGATGACCTTGGTGCCCTTATCGACTAAGACGTGGGCCTGGGCGACGAGGTTGGGAAAGTCGATGATCTCTACATCGATGATGAAATGATGCTGTTCTAATTTTTCTTTATAGGTCTCTAAGATGGTGTGAACCGACTGCTGCATCGACAGGTCGGAAATAAGAAAGGCGATTCTATCCATAAGTTTATGTCTCTCCTTCGAGTTTCGTAAAAAATTTCCGAAAATATCTCTATTTCTATCATAAAAAATATGGAGAGAATGTAAAGTATGTAACGAATATTTTACATCTGGCGAATCTCAATTGGACTATCAATATTGAAAAATGGCATAAATTCTATATTCTCATAGTTGGCATGATTGTTTCATATAGATTGTCGAACAGATAATGAGCTGATTCAACGAATGAGGAGGTATGAATTATGAAAAAATTATTGTCCGGTGACGAAGCCATCGCCAGAGGCTTATATGAAGCCGGCGTTTCCTTTGCTTCGGCTTATCCCGGTACGCCGAGTACGGAAATCTTGGAAAACGTCGCAACCTATGACGAAATGTATTCTGAATGGGCTCCGAATGAAAAAGTAGCTATGGAAGCTGCTATCGGGGCGTCCATGTCCGGCGTCCGTTCCTTTGCGGCCATGAAGATGGTCGGTGTCAACGTAGCAGCTGACCCGCTGTTTACGTTCTCCTACTTAGGCATGAACGGCGGCTTCGCCTTCGTATCGGCTGACGATCCGGGCATGCATTCGTCGCAGAATGAACAGGATAACCGCAACTACGCTAAATTCGCTAAAATCGCCATGTTCGAACCGTCCGATTCGCAGGAATGCATCGACATGACCAAAGAAGCTTATCGCGTCAGCGAAGAGTACGGCGTACCCATCATGCTCCGCATGACGACCCGCGTCTGTCATTCGAAGAGCCTTGTCGAAGAAAGTGAACGTGTGAACGTGCCGGCTGTTCCCTACAAGAAACAGCGTGAAAAGATGGATGCCGTACCGGCCATTTCCAAACAGCGCCGCTACGTCGTCGAAGAACGG
>ENA-OQJP01000085-OQJP01000085.1-human-gut-metagenome-genome-assembly--contig:-NODE-85-length-39737-cov-13.320197_pt1 | contig 39737 bp, 26 predicted proteins | sample MGYA00242611_ERZ504778 | MGnify/ENA primary metagenome ERZ504778 (study PRJEB26092, sample SAMD00036349) | human gut metagenome | host: Homo sapiens | study: EMG produced TPA metagenomics assembly of...
TCCGGAGGCTGAGGCGTTAGGCAGACCAGCCCAGTGGGCTGTCTGTAGCCGAAGGTGAGGCGACAGCCGAACCAGATATGCGGCCTCGCCCGTCCATAAGTGCAGGACGAGCTATCAGCGAAGCTGACTGAGGGGATGGCATTCGTTCATTAGGTCGATTCATCGTCCATTAGGTCGGTGAACGGCGATACTGGTTGTTGGAATCGCGCCATTGCAACGACTGATATCGCATTGCAGTGACCTAATGAACGCAAAAACGACCTAATGAATGACGCCAAGCCGGAAGAACAGGCAATCCGACGTCATACGCGGCTACACTAAGAATCTATGACACAGCTTCGCTTCGCACTCGCCCAGATCGACACCTGCGTCGGCGCGCTTGACGCCAACGCCGCCAAGGTGCTCGACTACTCCCGTAAAGCCGCCGCAGGAAACGCCCAAGTGGTTGTTTTCCCGGAAATGACCCTCACCGGATACCCCATCGAGGATCTGGCCCTGCGCCGCACCTTCCGCCAAGCCGCATGGGACAAGGCCAACGAACTCGCCACCCAGCTCAACGACGACGGCCTCGGCGATCTGTTCGTGGTGGTCGGCACCGTGGGCACCGACCGCAAGACCTCCAAGCCGCGCAACCGACTGGTGGTCTTGCACCAAGGCGTGGTCTGGGCTGGCTACGACAAGCACTTCCTGCCCAACTACGGCGTGTTCGACGAATTCCGCATCTTCTCCGCCGGCGACCGCTCCGTGACCCTCGACGTGGACGGCGCCACCATTGGCGTGGCCATCTGCGAGGACATCTGGCAGGACGGCGGCCCGGTGGCCGACCTGGCCACCAAGAACATCGACCTGCTGCTCACCATCAACGGCTCGCCGTATGAGGAAGGCAAGACCAACACCCGTTTCGAGCTCGCCCAGCGTCGTGCCGCCGAGGTTAACGCCCCGGTCATCTACCTGAATCAGGTCGGCGGTCAAGACGACCTCGTCTTCGACGGCGGCAGCTTCGTGGTCGACGCCGACGGCACGCTTATCGAACGCAGCCCGATGTTCATGGAAAACCTGACGTTCTGGGACTTCGATTCCGCCGCCGAACATCAGGCCAAGGCCGAGATCGTTCCGGAACTCGACCCGGACGAAGAGGTATACACCGCCTGCGTGCTCGGCCTCAAGGACTACATGGCCAAGAACCACTTCACCGGCGTGACGCTGGGCCTCTCAGGAGGCATCGACTCCGCACTGGTAGCCGCCATGGCGGCCGACGCATGCGGCGGCGAGAACGTCTGGGGCATCTCCATGCCCTCCATGTACTCCTCCGACGGTTCCAAAGACGACGCCGCCGATTTGGCCTCCAACATTGGCGCCCATTACGAGGTCCAGCCCATTGAGCCATTGTTCAACGCCTACCAACAGCAACTTGACCTTGATGGCGTCTCCGCCGAGAACCTGCAGGCCCGCATCCGCGGTGTGATCGTGATGGCCAGCTCCAATTCGCGCGGTCTGCTCGCCGTGGCCACCGGCAACAAGTCAGAGCTCGCCTGCGGCTACTCGACCATCTACGGCGATGCGGTAGGCGGCTACGCACCCATCAAGGACCTGCTCAAGACCCGTGTCTGGGAGATCAGCCGTTGGCGTAACAAGGCCGCGGCCGCAGGCGTCGGCATCGGCGGTCTCAAGATCGTGGGCAACGAGGACGGCAACACCGGCATCCCGTTGAAGGACGGCGTGATGATTCCGGTCTCCTCCATCGAGAAGGCACCCTCGGCCGAGTTGCGCCCCGGGCAGAAGGACTCCGACTCCCTGCCCGAATACGCGCTGCTCGACAAGGTGCTCGCCGCATACATCGAACACGCGCACGGCCGCGCCGACCTGTTAGCCGACGGCTTCGACCAGGTCACCGTAGACACCGTGATGCGATTGGTGGACCGCGCCGAATGGAAGCGCCGCCAATACCCGCTGGGACCGAAGGTCACGGCCCTCGCGTTCGGCCGCGACCGCCGACTGCCCGTCACCAACGCATTCAGGGAATAAACATATATTGCTCCCGCCAGCGGGAGCAAGTAATACCGTTGAGGAGGTACCAATGACAGACGATAACAAGAAGCAGTGGTATTTCAACACCGTCAAGAAGCAGGCCGAGTTGGGCATGGTCTCACCGATCGAACAGCGCATGGGTCCGTACAAGACCAAGGAAGACGCCGAACATGCGTGGGACATCGTGGTGGACCGCAATGCCAGATGGGAGGAGGAGAACCGGCGCTGGAAGAACTACGGCGTGAAACCCGCACAGGCTCGCCCCGAGGATTGACGGTCGAAAACTGACGGATACGGTTCTGCTGTCAATCTCAAGACCGAACCGCTCATACGAACATCACAGTATGAGCGGTTTCCCATATCTGGAGACGTGCAATAGTCCCATCAATATCTAGAAGCCATTGGAATGGTAGCGTTCACAGAAACAATGTGAGATAGCTCACTCCCAATTTCAGCTTTTCTCAAGCAAGTGCCAACTACACTGTTGAACCAAGGGTTCCGTGAAGATGCGAAACCTACAACCCCATTTAAGGAGTGACATGACCGCAGTGGAAAATGCAGCTGTCTCCCAGGAGGAGCTCGACGCCAAGGCGTGGGCCGGCTTCACCGAGGGCAACTGGCAGAAGGATATTGACGTCCGCGACTTCATCCAGAAGAACTACACCCCGTACGAGGGCGACGAGACATTCCTGGCTCCTGCCACCGAGAAGACCAAGCACCTGTGGAAGTACCTCGACGACAACTACCTGGCCGTGGAGCGCAAGCAGCGCGTCTACGACGTGGACACCCATACCCCGGCCGACGTCGACGCCTTCCCGGCCGGCTACATCGACTCCCCGGAAGTCGATAACGTGGTCGTTGGCCTCCAGACCGACGTTCCCTGCAAGCGCGCGATGATGCCGAACGGTGGCTGGCGCATGGTCGAGCAGGCCATCAAGGAAGCCGGCAAGGAACCGGATCCGGAGATCAAGAAGATCTTCACCAAGTACCGCAAGACCCACAACGACGGCGTCTTCGGCGTGTACACCAAGCAGATCAAGGTCGCCCGCCACAACAAGATCCTCACCGGTCTGCCGGACGCCTACGGCCGTGGCCGCATCATCGGCGACTACCGCCGCGTCGCCCTGTACGGCGTGAACAAGCTCATCGCCTTCAAGAAGCGCGACAAGGACTCCGTGCCGTACCGCAACGACTTCACCGAGCCGGAGATCGAGCACTGGATCCGCTTCCGTGAGGAGCACGACGAGCAGATCAAGGCTCTGAAGAAGCTCATCAACCTCGGCAACGAGTACGGCCTCGACCTGTCCCGTCCGGCCCAGACCGCGCAGGAAGCCGTGCAGTGGACCTACATGGGCTACCTAGCCTCCATCAAGTCCCAGGACGGCGCCGCCATGTCCTTCGGCCGCAACTCCGCCTTCCTCGACTGCTACATCGAGCGCGACCTCCAGGCCGGCAAGATCACCGAGACCGACGCCCAGGAGCTCATCGACAACATCGTCATGAAGCTGCGCATCGTGCGCTTCCTGCGTACCAAGGACTACGATTCGATCTTCTCCGGCGACCCGTACTGGGCGACCTGGTCCGACGCCGGCTTCGGCGATGACGGCCGTTCGATGGTCACCAAGACCTCGTTCCGTCTGCTCAACACCCTGACCCTCGAGCACCTCGGACCTGGCCCCGAGCCGAACATCACCATCTTCTGGGATCCGAAGCTGCCTGAGGCCTACAAGCGCTTCTGCGCCAAGATCTCCATCGACACCTCGGCCATCCAGTACGAGTCCGACAAGGAAATTCGTAGCCACTGGGGCGACGACGCTGCCATCGCATGCTGCGTCTCCCCGATGCGCGTGGGCAAGCAGATGCAGTTCTTCGCCGCCCGCGTGAACTCCGCCAAGGCCCTGCTGTACGCCATCAACGGCGGCCGCGACGAGATGACCGGCATGCAGGTCATCGACAAGGGCGTGATCGAGCCGATTACCCCGGAGGCCGACGGCACCCTCGATTACGAGAAGGTCAAGAACAACTACGAGAAGGCCCTCGAATGGCTGTCCGAGACCTACGTCATGGCCCTGAACATCATCCACTACATGCACGATAAGTACGCGTACGAGTCCATCGAGATGGCCCTGCACGACAAGGAAGTGTACCGCACCCTCGGCTGCGGCATGTCCGGTCTGTCCATCGCCGCCGACTCCCTCGCCGCCGTCAAGTACGCCAAGGTCTACCCGATCTACAACAAGGACGCGAAGACCCTGGAAGGCCACGAGTACGAGTACGTTGAGGGCGCCGACGACGACCTGATCGTCGGCTACCGCACCGAGGGCGAGTTCCCGGTCTACGGCAACGACGACGACCGCGCCGACGACATCGCCAAGTGGGTCGTCTCCACGGTCATGGGCCAGGTCAAGAGGCTCCCGGTCTACCGCGGCGCCGTCCCGACCCAGTCCATCCTGACGATCACCTCCAACGTCGAGTACGGCAAGAACACCGGTTCCTTCCCGTCCGGCCACGCCAAGGGCACCCCGTACGCTCCGGGCGCCAACCCGGAGAACGGCATGGACTCCCACGGCATGCTGCCGTCCATGTTCTCCGTCGGCAAGATCGACTACAACGACGCTCTTGACGGCATCTCGCTGACCAACACCATCACCCCTGATGGCCTGGGCCGCGACGAGGACGAGCGCATCGGCAACCTGGTCGGCATCCTGGACGCCGGCAACGGCCACGGCCTCTACCACGCGAACATCAACGTTCTGCGCAAGGAGACCATGGAGGACGCCGTCGAGCACCCCGAAAAGTACCCGCACCTGACCGTGCGTGTCTCCGGCTACGCGGTGAACTTCGTCAAGCTCACCAAGGAGCAGCAGCTCGACGTCATCTCCCGTACCTTCCACCAGGGTGCCGTCGTCGACTGATGACCAACCCCGCGAACCGCGGCAATGACTAACTGAAGGGGTGGGGCACGGCTCCACCCCTTCCTTATTTCCCACAGACTTTCGCATCATTTGGAACAGGAGGACAACGATGCCCGCAACACCCACGTTCCGCACCACGACCAGGCATATGCTCAAGGAATCGAAGACCTATGCCTCGCAGACTTTGATGGGTGGCCTTTCCGGCTTTGAATCCCCAATCGGACTCGACCGACGTGACCGCCTTTCCGCCCTGAAATCCGGTGATATCGGCTTCGTCCACTCTTGGGACATCAACACCTCCGTGGATGGACCGGGCACCCGCATGACCGTGTTCATGTCCGGCTGCCCGCTGCGCTGCCAGTACTGCCAGAACCCGGACACTTGGAAGATGCGCGACGGCAAGCCCGTCTACCTTGACGCCATGATCAAGAAGGTCGATCGTTACAAGGACCTGTTCAAGGCCACGCATGGCGGTATCACCTTCTCCGGCGGCGAATCCATGATGCAGCCCGCCTTCGTCTCGCGTGTGTTCCATGCCGCCAAGGAGATGGGCGTGCACACCTGCCTCGATACGTCCGGCTTCCTCAACACGAATTACACCGACGAGATGCTCGAGGACATCGACCTGTGTCTGCTCGACGTCAAATCCGGCGACGAGGAGACCTATCACAAGGTCACCGGCGGCACCTTGCAGCCCACCATCGATTTTGGCCAGCGACTGGCCAAGGCCGGCAAGAAGATCTGGGTGCGATTTGTGCTCGTGCCGGGCCTGACCGACTCCGAAGAGAACGTCGAAAACGTGGCGAAGATCTGCGAGTCCTTCGGTGATGCCGTCGAACACATCGACGTGCTGGGATTCCACCAGCTTGGCCGCCCGAAGTGGCACGAACTGCGCATCCCATACCCGCTGGAGAACCAGAAGGGACCCAACGCCGCCACCCGCGAACGGGTGACCAACCAGTTCAAGGACCACGGCTTCACCGTGTATTAAATTGCAGGGCCGAACCGCGCGTAAATACCACGATTCGGCCCGTTCGCCCATACCCTAGAGATATGGCCGACATCTACGCATTTCCTACGGGAGAGTCCAACGACGGACGCCCCGTGCGCCCTCAGGGTGTGCCGGATGAAGTATGGGCAGCCGTCGAATCCGTCAGCACCATGAAGCGCATCCATGACGTGCGCTATCGGGAGATTCCCGTGCCTTCCACCTTGGCCGATTATGGTATCGGCGTGGAATTCGAAGCGGGAGAGCGTGCCCTCGGCGATGTCTTTTCCGCCGGTCTTGGCAGCGATGCCGAATCACGAATCGCCACAGGCTGGATCATGATGCTTTATGCTCATGAGCTGCGCATTGACTGGGATTCCAACTGGCGTTGCGTGGCGTTCGCGCGACTGCCGCTGGAAACCGCCGAAAACGATTCTCTGACCCCCGGCATGTACTGGGATGACATGTGCGACTATTTCGACGGCATCGAGCCGGATTCGGTATCCGGCACAGTCACCGTGACCCAAAACACGGCTTTTGGCTCGATGGCCGGCTCCACCAGCGCCGGGTGTGAGATTCGCGTCTCATGGACCCCGCTTGACGGGACCGGGCCGGACGGTACTATGGACGCCGGCGCACAAGTCCGCTCGTGGGCCGCATTCATCAGATCCACCATCCGTTTTGAGGAGGATGACGCCAGTTGAGTGACGTCCGTGACACCGAACCCCGACTGCTGAAAGAGCCTCGCGGGGGAGTACCCGATGTCACTTCGACGCTGGACGGCTATCATCGTGTCTGCGATGCGATGGCCGAGGCGACGGGCTCGCTGGCCGCCGACGCCGAACGGGCGTCCGGCTTCCGCTATGGACACGAGGATTGGCTGATTCAGTTCAAACGTGAGGGTGCAGGCATCGCCTTGCTTGATCCCGTCGCCCTGACCCGGGCCGGAGCTGATTGGAATGAATTCAATGACGCCGTGGGCGACGCCACGTGGATTCTGCATGATTCTCTGATGGACTTGCCCGGATTCGCCGAAATCGGGCTCAAACCCAAAGCCCTGTTCGACACGGAAATAGCGGCGCGATTGCTCGGCCTGCACCGCTTTGGTCTGGCCGCCGTCACCGAACACTACCTCGGCATCACGCTAGCCAAAGAGCATTCCGCCGCCGATTGGTCCTACCGTCCGCTGCCGCGCGACTGGCGCAACTATGCGGCGCTCGACGTGGAGGTGCTTATCGAACTTGAAACCATGATGCGTCGTGACCTGAAAGCCGCAGGCAAGGACGAGTGGGCCGCTGAAGAGTTTTCTCACGCTTTGGTTGCGGGCCTTGCCCCGCGCAAACCGCATCCGATTCCTTGGCTGCGTATCTCGCGCATCACCCAGCTGAGTCGTGATCCAAGGGGCTTGGCCATCGCCAAATCCCTATGGGAGGAGCGCGACCGACTCGCCCGGCAATACGATATTGCGCCCAGCCTGTTATTGGCCGATTCATCAATCATCGAGGCGGCGACCAACAAGCCGCACAATGCTGCCCAATTCCGCGCGCTCCGATCCCTGAACGAGCGTGTGCGCATCCATACCGGCACCGAGCAGGACAAAATGTTCGAGCGGTACGCGCCGATTCAGCGTGCGGTCAAACCGAAGGTCTGGAAGCAGGCCATCGATCGAGCCATAGCCCTGAAGCCCACCCAATGGCCTACCATGCCCGCCCCCGAACAGGACGAAAACGGTGTGGTGAACGCGCCCCGATCCATGCGGCTGTGGCAACAGCGCCATCCGGAGCGTTATGACCGTCTGCAACGGGTGCGGCGTGTGATCAACCGCATCGCCGAAGACACCCGCACGCCGGCCGAGATGATCATCAAGCCACAGATCCTACGCAACCTGTGCTGGGTGGAAGACCCGGTGGAAGTGGACGTCGAGACGTTCCTGATCGAGCAGGGCGCAAGGAACTGGCAAGTGAAACTCATTGCACCGTCCGTAAGTGGCGTTATCATGTAGAGGTTGCCTTACGGCAGAACTGTAAGAAATAACGACTTTTGAGGAGTCATTAGCGTGAAGATCAGCGTTCGTAACCTCGAGCCCACCAAGGTGAAGCTCACCGTCACTGTTGAACCGGAAGAGCTCAACCCGTATCTGGATGCGGCCCGTAAGGAAATCGCCAAGCAGGTGAACGTTCCCGGCTTCCGTAAGGGCCACGTTCCCGGCAAGATCATCGACCAGCGCATCGGTTTCGCCGCCGTCGCCGGTGAGGCCGTGAACGACGCGGTCCCGGAGCTGTACTCCAAGGCCCTGGATGAGAAGAAGATTCGTCCGATGGCTCAGCCGGAGTTCGACGTGCAGGATGTTCCGCAGTCCGCCAACGACGAGACCAAGCTGAAGTTCACCGCCACCGTCGAGCGTCGTCCTGACATCGAACTGCCGGAAATCGACGGTCTTGAGATCGCCATCTCCAAGCCGGAAGTCAAGGATGAGGACGTCGACAAGCGCCTCGAGACCCTGCGTCAGCGCTTCGGCACCTTGGTCGGCGTGGACCGCCCGGCCGCCAAGGGCGACTTCGCCAACATCGACCTGACTGCTGAGATTGACGGCGAGACCGTCGACTCCCAGGAAGGCGTGAGCTACGAGCTCGGCTCCAACACCATGCTCGACGGTCTGGACGAGGCCCTTGACGGCCTGTCCGCCGGCGAGGAGACCACCTTCGAAGGCACGCTGGAAGCCGGCGAGCACGAGGGCCAGAAGGCCACCGTGAAGGTCAAGGTCAACTCCGTCAAGGCTGAGGAACTGCCGGAGCTGAACGATGAGTTCGCTTCCGAAGCTTCCGAGTTCGACACTCTGGACGAGCTCAAGGCTGACATCCGCAAGGCTGCCGCTCAGGACGCCGAAGGTCGTCAGGCCACCGAGGCTCGCGATGCCTTCATCGCCAAGCTGCAGGAAGGCCTCGAGATCCCGGTGCCGAAGGGCGTCAAGGCCAACATGGTCGAAGAGCAGCTCAAGGGCATGACCCCGGACCCGGAGAAGGCCACCAAGGAGCAGAAGGCTCAGGCCGAGGAGACCGTGGAGAAGGATCTGCGCGATCAGATGGTGCTCGACGCTCTGGCCGAGAAGCTGGACGTTCAGGTGTCCCAGTCCGACGTGTTCAACTTCCTCGCTTCCATCGCCCAGCAGTACGGCATGGATCCGAACAACTTCATCCAGGCCATCATCAAGAATGGCCAGCTTGGCTCCGCTGTGCAGGAAGTCGGCCGTTCCAAGGGCCTGCTCGCCGGCATGCGCGCCGTCAAGTTCACCGCTGATGGCGAGGTTGTGGACCTCTCCGCCTTCCTGGGCGAGGCCGCTGAGGACGAAGAGTCCGAGTCCGTCGAGGCCGCTTCCGCTGCTGCCGCCGTGGCCGACGAACTGTCCGCCAAGGATGACGCCAAGGATGCTGAGTGAGCATAGCCTCATCGCGTTAGCATGATTGTTTGAGCCCGGAATCGTGTTTCATGGTTCCGGGCTCTTCCTATTCTGGCAAAAGGACTGTTTCTTTGGCTCCCCTCTTTGAGGGGGAGCTGTCGAGCGTAGCGAGACTGAGGGGAGTTCCCAAGGCATACTCGGTTGCATAGGGTGCGGAGGTTGACATGCAGCCAACGGTTACTATCAAACGCCTTGGTTGGCTCGCTGCGGCGACCATTGTGCTCGGCGTGCTCATCGGTGTGGGAGCAGGTCTGCTGACCCTGTTGCTCTACGGCGTTGAACATGTGCTGCTCGGCTACATCGAAGGCCCAGAATTGCCTGGTCCATTCGGCGTGCCCGCTGCACGCCGTGCGATATCGGTGACCGTGGGACTCAGCATCGCAGGCATTATCTGGTATCTGATGCGACACAAAACGACTGCGGTGCCCTCAGTCAAGAAGGCCGTGGCGGGAAAGCGAATGCCTTTCTGGCAAACCATTGCGCATGTGGTATTGCAGATTTTCATCGTCGGCTCCGGTGCCTCGATCGGCCGAGAAGTCGCCCCACGCGAACTCGGCGCCATGCTCGCGCAACGTTTCTGCGACCTGTTCCATATCGAGGGCGTTGACGGCATCGACCGGCGCATGGTGGTGGCAGTGGCTGCCGGTGCTGGTCTAGGAGGCGTCTATGACGCGCCACTGGCCGGCATGTTCTTCGCCGTCGAAATCCTGTTGGTAGATGTGACAATCGAAAAAGTTGCGTTTGGACTGGGCATGTCTGCCATTGCCGCATTCGTGGCGGTTGCGATTAAAGGGCATCACCTGTTCTACGACATTACCGCCATGCAACCGGAATCCACGCCAACGTTAATGGTGTTCGCTCTGATCTGCGGTGCGGCATGTGGAGTGGGCGGCGCATTGTTCCGAAAAGGTTCGCAATGGGCGGAAGCGCACAAGCCAACCGGTAAGGCTATTCTGTGGCAGATGCCGCTGGCTGGTCTCATCACCGGTTTGGTGGCGATTGTTGTGCCGCAGGTGATGGGCAACGGCCGTGCCGCAGCGCAACTTGGATTCAGCACATTCATTCCTGAAACCGCCGGCACTGCTGGTGCCATGCAGTCGGCATCTTCAGCGGCCGCCTCTCCATGGAACTTGCTGACGGGCGGCGGTAATGTATCCGATTCGGCCTCTGGCGGGGGAGCGGGCTCTGGAATGGCATCGTTCTGGGCCATGCTTCAGGGTGGGAGCGGCCCTTCTGGATCCGTGATGAACGCCGGTTTCCCGCTGTCCCAGTCCAATATCTGGATGTTGCTGGGTGTGTTGGCACTCACCTTTGTTGCCAAAGCGCTGGTGACGCTGATGACCATTCGCTCCGGTGCGTCGGGCGGTGTGCTGCAGCCCGGCATCGCATTAGGTTCCACGCTGGGTGCGATGCTCGGCCTCGTATGGATACTGATGTTTCCGACTGATTCGGTAACTGTGTGTGCCTTGATCGGTGCGGCTTCGTTGCTTTCGGCCTCACAGCAGGCACCGCTTATGGCCATATGCTTGGTGATGGAGCTCTCTGAAGCGCCGATTACCTTCTTTGTGCCGGTCGGCATGGCCGTGGCCACGTCGTCGTTGATATCAAAGTGGTTGCTGAGTCGTAAGTAAGTAAATACATATATTCTGGCTCCCCTCTCTGAGGGGAGCTGCCCCGGTCGAAACTCCCCTCAGCCGCCTATGGCGACAGCTCCCCTCAGAGAGGGGAGCCGAGGTAAAGAAAGCTATGTCAGAAAATACAGAAATTCGCTCGGCACTTGAATTGCTTGCCGCTGAGCCGCTCACTGAGCAGATTGACTACTATCGAAAGCCATTCATGGTGTTATGGGCCGCCATTCAGGAGGCAGCCAGCGACGTGGCCGAAGACTACGACTTACCTGCGGATATGGCCCAATTATGGGTGGCCGAACAGATGCGCCAAGTCGCCGATTCACTGGTCGATCGGCTCGCGGAAAAAGCCGTGGCCCATGGTGCCAGCAAGTCCAACGTAGCGCGAGCCGCCGGTGCCAGCCCCGCCAATGCCGCCCGTCGCTTCCCGCGTCTGGGCGACGATGCCGCCTCCCAGACCCGCCTCCTCATTGACGACGTCCTCGACACCTTGGAATAACCCGAAATCCCTACGCTACCCGCCAAAAAGCACGCGAAAAGACGCCTTCAGTCGCTTCAAGGCGGTAGTCTGAACAATGTTCGAGTAATTAGAAGGAGAATCAAGGTGAGCAATACCTTTGCGACCTTGCCGGTCATGGCGGGCGATGACGTCCCGGCCGGCCCCGTCGACCCGATTTTCAACCGTCTGCTCAAAGACCGCATCATCTGGATGGGTGAAGAGGTCAAGGACGATATGGCCAACCGCATCTGCGCTCAGCTGCTGATGCTGGCCGCCGAAGACCCGAAGAAGGACATCTGGCTGTACATCAACTCGCCGGGCGGCTCCATCACCGCCGGCATGGCCATCTACGACACCATGCAGCTCATCGAGCCTGACGTGGCGACCGTGGGCCTGGGCATGTGTGCTTCCATGGGCCAGTTCCTGCTGAGCTCCGGCACCAAGGGCAAGCGTTACCTGACCTCGCACGCCCGTGTGCTCATGCACCAGCCTTCCGGCGGCATCGGCGGCACCGCCACTGACGTGCGCATCAACGCCGAGCTCATCATGGACATGAAGAAGACCATGAGCGAGCTGACCGCTGAGCAGACCGGCCACACCCTCGAGGAAATCTACCGCGACAACGAATACGACCACTGGTTCACCGCCCAGGAAGCCCTCGACTATGGCTTCGTGGACAAGCTCGTGACCACGCCGGACACCATCGGCAACAACCAGCAGGGGGAGTGAGACTCATGGCAAGTGAAGAAGCAAAGTTCGCCGCCCGTGCCGACCGCTTGGCCGGCCGTCAGGGCGTAGCCGGTTTCATGCCGGCCTCCGCCCGCGCAGCCCAGCCCGCGCCGACCAACCGTTACATCATGCCGCAGTTCGTGGAGAAGACCCCGTATGGCATGAAGACCCAGGACGCCTACTCCCGCCTGTTCGAGGATCGCATCATCTTCCTCGGCGTGCAGGTGGACGACGCCTCCGCCGACGACGTGATGGCCCAGCTGCTGGTCCTCGAATCCCAAGATCCGAACCGTGACGTGATGATGTACATCAACTCACCCGGCGGTTCGATGACGGCCATGACCGCCATCTACGACACCATGCAGTACATCAAGCCCGACGTGCAGACCGTGTGTCTCGGCCAGGCCGCCTCCGCCGCCGCCATTCTGCTGGCCTCCGGCACCAAGGGCAAGCGCCTGATGCTGCCGAACGCCCGTGTGCTCATCCACCAGCCGGCCATCGACCAAGGCTTCGGCAAGGCCACGGAGATCGAGATTCAGGCCAAGGAAATGCTGCGTATGCGCGAATGGCTGGAGGAGACCCTCGCCAAGCACACCGGCCAGGACGTCGAGAAGATTCGCCGCGACATCGAAGTGGACACTTTCCTGACCGCTCCTGAAGCCAAGGAATACGGCATCGTGGACGAGGTGTTGGAACACCGCCAGTAAAACTTCCGGACATTGCAATACCCTCGGTCGGCAACGACCGGGGGTATTGTATTTCAAGGATGACAATGATAATGCGCAGCGTGGCGGTTCGACGGTGCGGCGCAGTCGGCAAAGGAGAATCATGGGACGTGTGGTGAGCTACAACGAGGACGTACCCCGTTGCACGTTCTGCGGCAAAACCGAACATCAGGTACGAAAACTGGTGGCCGGTCCCAACGCCTCCATCTGCGATGAATGCATCGCCCTGTGCGTGGACATCATCTCCGAGGAGCGTGTCAAAGATGCCGAGGTCAATTCGCTGAGCCTGCCCAAGCCCGCTCAGATCTTCGATTATCTCAACCGCTACGTCATCGGTCAGGAGAACGCCAAGCGCGCATTGTCCGTGGCCGTATACAATCATTACAAACGCGTTAATATGGAGCTTCAGGAGTCCGCTGAGCAGCTTGACGGGAATAACGGGCACGGTGGCCAGACCGGCAAACAAGCCAAGCAATCCGCTCCCGCCCAGACGCGTGCTGCCCGCCGCAGCAATGACCCTTTGGCTGACGTCGAGGTCGCCAAGTCAAACATTCTGTTGCTCGGCCCCACCGGCGTGGGCAAAACCTATCTTGCGCAGGCGTTGGCCCGCGTAATGAACGTGCCGTTCGTCATCACCGACGCCACCACCCTGACCGAGGCCGGCTATGTAGGCGACGATGTGGAAACCGTGCTCCAACGTCTTCTCCAAGCTGCGGATGGCGACGTAAGCCGAGCCCAGCACGGCATCATCTACATTGACGAAATCGATAAGATCGCCCGCAAATCCGGTGAGAACACCTCCATCACCCGTGATGTGTCCGGTGAGGGCGTTCAGCAGGCGTTGCTGAAGATCTTGGAAGGAACCATCGCCTCCGTGCCGTTGGAGGGCACGCGCAAGCATAAGGAGCAGGACGTTGCGCAGATGGACACACGCGGCATCCTATTCATCTGCGGCGGTGCGTTCGTGGGGCTGACGGACATTGTTCGCAAGCGATTAGGCCGTCGAGAGACCGGCTTCGGCGCGAATTGGCATGACGCCGACATGAAAGACGAGGAATTGCTCGAACAGGTCAATGCCGATGATCTGGCCGAGTTCGGACTGTTGCCTGAGTTTATCGGACGTTTGCCGGTCACCAGTGTGCTGAAGGAACTTACCGTAGACGATCTGACGGCGATTCTCACCCAGCCAGCCAACGCGCTGATCAAGCAGTACCGTAAACTGTTCGCCGTCGACGGCGTCGATCTGCAATTCACAGAACAGGCCATTCGGGCGATTGCTGATATCGCTATCAAGCAGGGGACCGGCGCACGCGGTTTGCGTTCGATTATCGAACGTACGTTGCAGGACACGATGTTCCAGTTGCCGAGTTTGGATGATGTGAGGCAGGTGATTGTGGACAAGGCGTCCGTAGAGGGTTCCAGCACGCCCAAACTCCTGCGCGAAGCCGTGGATGTGCCGCAGGGACGTCTCAAAGTTGCGCAGTCGGTTTTGCTTGACCGAGTCCGTACACACGAGGCGTGAGGCCAGTAAATACGCCGTTGCGGCGGCGATTAAGATGAATGCGACTCGCCGCAACACGCCGAGTTGCATTCAGCTGAACGGCGTGTATTATATATCGAGTTGTCTGAAAGACAACATGCGCCAGTAGCCCAGCGGATTAGAGCAGCTGACTACGGATCAGCAGGTCGCAGGTTCGAATCCTGTCTGGCGCACAGTAAGCCTCGAAAGCGAAATGCTTCCGAGGCTTTTCCAATTGTATTGGCCCGTTTGAGTCGGTTGAGTCGGCCACACAGGGTTGGGCTAAGGTTGCCCTTCGCGACTCAGCCCGGAGCGGAACGTCCTGAGATATTCCGTACTATTACATACGGTTCATCCAAGAGAGTGCAGCAAGGAGACGCGATGGCCACGACCGCCGGCGCGAAGAAGGGACTTTGGTCCACCATCAGGCGAATCGCCGCCTCAGACCGTATTTCCGGACTCATCATGCTTGGCTTCGCGCTCACCGGCCTGGTGCTCGCGAATCTGCCCGCCACCGCGCATGCGTTCGAGACCGTAGCGGAAACGCATCTGTTCATCCCCTACACCAATCTCGACCTGCCTATTGGCCACTGGGCCCAGGATGGTCTGCTTACCATCTTCTTCCTGACCGTGGGCCTCGAACTGAAGCAGGAACTCACCACCGGCTCGCTTGCCAATCCGAAAGCGGCCGCCGTGCCGATGCTGTGCGCGGTGGGCGGCATGATCGCCCCGCCCATCCTGTTCCTGGCCGTCACGGCATTGTTCTCTCAGATCGGGCCTGGTGAACCCGGCACGCTGATTCTGACCACCACCGGCAGCAGCATCCCGTTCTCGGAGATGTCGCACGGCTGGGCAGTGCCCACCGCCACGGATATCGCGTTCTCGCTGGCCGTGCTCGCCCTGTTCGCCAAGGCCCTGCCCGGTTCGATCCGCGCGTTCCTGATGACGCTTGCCACCGTCGACGACCTGCTGGCCATTATTCTGATCGCCGTATTCTTCTCCTCGATTAACGCCTGGTATTGGTTCATCGGCATCGCCGTATGCGCCGCCATCTGGGCATACCTCGTACGACTGAAAAAAGTGCCGTGGATCGCGGTTGGCATCGTCGGTATCCTCGCTTGGATCATGATGTTCGAGGCAGGCGTGCACCCCACACTGGCCGGCGTGCTGGTTGGCCTGCTGACCCCCTCTCGTGAAATGCACGGCGAACTCTCGCCGCGTGCCGAACGCTATGCCAACAAGCTCCAGCCATTCTCCGCACTGCTGGCCCTGCCCATCTTCGCCTTGTTCGCCACCGGCGTACACTTCGAGTCGATGAGCCCGCTATTGTTGGCCTCGCCGCTGGTCATCGCACTGATTGTGGCTTTGGTGGTCGGCAAACCTCTGGGTATCATCACCACCGCATGGCTGTCCACGCATGTGGGCGGGCTCAAGATGGCCAAGGGGCTGCGTGTGCGCGACATGATTCCCGCTGCCGTCGCCTGCGGCATTGGCTTCACTGTGTCCTTCCTCATCGCTTCGCTGGCGTACAAGAACGCGGAACTTTCCGCTGAGGCGCGCTTCGGCGTGCTGGTGGCCTCCCTGATCGCCGCCGCGATTTCCGGTGTGCTGCTGAGCCGTCAGTCCAAGCGATTCGAGAAGACCGCAGCCGCAGCAGCGGCTGATGCGGAGGATGACGAATCGATTGATGGTGATGGCATCGGGCAGCCAAGCCACACCACAGAGCCCACCACGCCCACGGAACACCCCGGCACCCTCGCCGACGGCACCGCCAGTGTGGAAATCGACTTCCGCCACTGATGGCTTAGACGGTCCCTACTCCATTGTTGGCCTTGTTTCGTGAAAACCGTACGCTGAGACGCGCTCAGTGTACGTTCTTCACGAGATGAGGCCTTATTTCGCGGAAAACGTACGCTCAGTGTCACTCACCGTACGTTCTTCACGAAGTCAAGGATGATTTCGCGGAAAACGTACGCAGAGCTTCAGGCGCTAGAATGCGAAGAGTCGATAGCGCCGTACAGGAGGACATTGGATGGCAAAGAAGCAGAAGAAATCCAAGAAGAACGACGGCAAAAAGGCCGCTGAAGCAAAGAATCTAGCCGAGGCCGCATCCAAGTCCGCAGTCGTGGACGATATGGAACCATTGGAAGCCACAGCCGCGAATGATGCGGCGGCGTTGGAGGCTGAGACGGCAACTGAGGCTGCGGCCACACCGGTGAACCCGGTCGATCTGGAGGACGCCTCGCCGCTGGGCGATACCTATCATCGCGGCCCGGTGATTCTACGCGGCCAGATGATTCCCTCGGACAACACCACCGCCAACCTGCTGAAACCCGATCAGGACACCGACTGGCTGCACATGGACCCATGGCGTGTGCTGCGCATCCAATCGGAATTCGTGGACGGTTTCGGGGCGCTCGCCGAGCTCGGACCTGCGGTCTCTATTTTCGGCTCCGCACGCACCCAGCGCACCGAATCGATCTATAAGGCAGCACGGCGCATGGGTAGCCAGATAGCCAAGCGCAACATCGCCGTCATCACCGGCGGTGGTCCCGGCATCATGGAAGCCGCGAATAGGGGAGCGGCACTGGCCGGCGGCAAATCGGTGGGACTTGGCATCGAATTGCCGCACGAGCAGGGGTTGAACCAGTGGGTGAACCTCGGCATGAGCTTCCGGTACTTCTTTGTGCGAAAAACCATGTTCATCAAGTATTCCTCCGGCGTGATCGTATGCCCGGGAGGCTTCGGCACACTGGATGAGATGTTCGAATTATTGACCTTGGTTCAGACCCACAAGGTGGCGAATATTCCGGTGGTGCTCTACGGCAAGGAATACTGGCAGGGGCTCTTTGACTGGCTCAACGGTCCGGTGGCCGAGCATGGCATGATCTCGACGATCGACCCGAAACTGGTCACCGTAACCGATGACGCCGACGAAGCCGTGGACGTGGCCGTCAGCGCAATTGTGAGGTAAGCGAGATAGAGTGGCTCCCCTCTCCGAGGGGAGCCAAGGACAGAGTTACTTTTTGTAGGCGATGAGCAGGCCGGTGCCGTCAGGGGTGAGCGTGGACTCGAAACCTTCGTCATCTTCGACGGTGGTGAGCAGCTCACGCATGGCGATGGCCTTGTCGCTGCGGTCGGCCGGATTGATCACGCCGCCCTGACCGTCCTCCAACGCCAGCACATCGGTGAACACGATCACGCCGTGCACGCGCAGCAGACGGGAGGCCTGGGCGAACGTGGCGGCATAGTTCTCGGCGTCGCCCGCCACCACGATCAGATCGTAATCATTGGCGTTGAGGCGCGGCAGAAACACGCTGGCCGGGGCGTTCACCGCACGCAACGTGGTGTCGGTCTCGTCCTGCAGCTCGGCGAACGCCTTGCGAATCAGCGCGATGCCCTGGGCGGTGGAATCGACCGCAGTCAGCAGGCCCTTGTTATCCAGTGCATGGGCGAGCTGCAAGGTCTCCACCAGCGAGCCGGTGCCCACGGCAATCACCGAAGCGGCGCCGGTGATGCGCACCAGCATGCCCAGCAGACGGGCCTGCGCCGCCGAACCCTGCAACTGGCCGGACTCGTCGGCGGCCGTACGGGTGTCGGTCAACGCATCGGATTCACGTTCGCGCGCGTGTTCCTCGGTGAATTCCCATGCCTTGGCGAGGTTGGTGTACTGCGTTCTGTCCATAATTCGTTCTTTCATGTCTTCTCTCGTGCGGGCACCCAGCGGATGTATCGACTACGTGTTGCAGCGATTGCCGTAGCTGGTCGTGGCGCGGCTTAGCGCTCGCGGACCTTGGCCACGATCTGCCACATCTCCTCGCCCACATCGATGCCGCGCGGGCAGTGGCGGGAGCAGGCGCGCACGGACTGGCAGGCGGCCACGCCGTCGGCGGTGTCGATGGCATCCATACGCTCCATGGCCTTGGTGTCGCGCGAATCGTTGACGAAACGGGAGGCCCAAATCAGCGCGGCCGGGCCGATGAAGGCGTCGCCGCCGGCGTACACCGGGCAGGCGCCTTCGCACACGCCGCAGGCGATGCAGTTGCTCAGCAGCTCGTATTTGGCGAGTTGTTCGGGGTTCTGCAGGTATTCGAACACGTCCACCTTGCCTTCGGCGGTGGTGGCGAGCACGCCGTCCGCCTGAAGATACGGGGTGAGCTTCCTGATCTGGTTGAGCATAGGGTCGATGTCGGCGATGAGATCGCGCTGCGGCGGGAAGCCGGGCAGGGACGCCAGTTCGATGACTCCCAGCGAACCGTTTGCGGCTGAGTTCTGGGCGGCCGCCGCGTTTGCGACGTTTTCCGCGGAATCGTCGGATTCCTCAGCCTCGGTGCCGGTGTGTCGGAACCCTTCGTCATCGACTTCGGGCATGGCGCCGGGTTGCTTGGCCCAATCGCGGATGGTGGCTGTGCACAGCAGGGTGGGGGTGCCGTTGATGGCCACGGCGTCCGAACCGCACATGCCATGACCGCACGAATAACGGAAGGCCAGCGTCGGGTCGACGGTGCGTTTGATGGTCAGCAGACAATCCAACACAGTATCCGAAGGGCGCGCGGGAATCGTGTACTCCTGCACCCACTGCTTGCCGCGCGGACGACGGCGCGCCGCCGAATCCGAGCCGCCGCCGAACGGGGAGCCTTTCTTGGCAAACGGGCTGCCACCGCGTGCACGTTCGGCACGCTCGGGTCGCGGCGTGAAACGATGCACTTGCAGGGTAACCGTCGTGTTGCTCGCCTCAGCCATGTTCTGCCTCCATGAAACAGTGGGATGTCAAGTCCAATATTAGCCAACCTATTGTGCCACAAGCCCTAGGCGGCTTGGGTATTACCACCAGCGGATCAGTACTCGCGCTTCTTGGGCGGATAGTCGGTGATGTGCACCGGCTTGAAACTTACCGAACCATCATCGGCGACCATCGAGTGAGCAAGGAAATGCTCATCGTCGCGTTCGGGGAAATCAAGGCGTTGCATGGATCCGCGAGATTCCTGACGGGATTCGGAAGCGTGCAGCATGACCTCGGCCAGTTCGATCAGATGACGGACTTCCCAGATGGCGGTGACCTCCTGATTGAAAGCGGCGGTCTTGTCATGGGCCCGCAAGGTATCGGCAACCGGTGTGATGTCACCGTTGATCTGGGTCAACGCCGTATCGATGGTCTGAGCGGTGCAACGTACGGCCAGAGCCTGCTCCATCACTGATCCGAGTTGGGCCATGAGCTGATAAGGATTGGCGGTGGGCACTCCATCGTCTGAATCATCTATTGGCCCGGCGAGCAGTTCGTCAAGCTCCGCTTTGCGAGAATCGGCAGCCTGATCGGCGGCATCGGTCAGCATGTCATCGGCCGAATCATCGGCCATGGGGGAGTCAACCGGGTTCTCGGCGATGCGTGCGGCCATCGTCTGACCAGCGCGTGTGCCGAACAGGCAGGCGTCGAGCAGAGAATTGCCGCCCAGACGATTCGCACCATGTACGGAGACACAAGAGCATTCGCCAGCGGCGAACAGTCCATCGACTACCTGCACGGCACCGTCGGCCCAACGGTACACCTCGCCGTCGGTGGTGATGGGGATGCCGCCCATCGTGTAGTGTGCAGTGGGCTTGATGGGTACTAGGTCCTTGGCCGGATCGAGGTTCGCGTACTGCTCGATGGTTTCGACCACCTGCGGCAGCACTTCCTTCATACGTTCGGGGTCGATGCCGGTCATATCCAGCCAGACGCAGTCCTTCGGACCATCCGGGTCCTTCGGGTCGGCGACGCCGCGACCGGCGTCGATCTCCGCCATGATGGAGCGGGAGACCACGTCTCGTGCGGCCAGATCCTTATGCTCCGGAGCGTAGCGTTCCATAAACGGCTCACCATCGGCGTTCCTCAGAATGCCGCCCTCGGCGCGGGCCGCCTCGGACAGCAGGATGCCGGTGTGCACGAGCCCGGTGGGGTGGAACTGCACAAATTCGATGTCCTCCAGCTGCAGACCGGCGGCCAAGGTCAAGGCCATGCCGTCGCCGGTCAGATCCCAGGAATTTGACGTGGTGTGGAACAGTCGGCCCGCGCCACCGGTGGCAAGCAGCACGTTGCGCGCGTGGATGGCCTGAATCTTGCCCGAATGCGTGTCAAAGGCCACGATGCCGGCCGCCTGCTTGCCGTCGTCGGCGAGCACCAGGTCGGTCACATACCATTCCTCGGCGAACTCGACGCCGGCGGCCACGCACTGCTGCCACAAGGCGTGCAGAATCTGGTGGCCGATGCGGTCGGCCGCATAGGCGGCGCGCTTGACCGGGGCGCCGCCGAACTCGCGCGTGTGGCCGCCGAACCGGCGCTGGGCGATATGCCCGTCCTCGGTACGGGAGAAGGCCACGCCCTGACGCTCCAGGTTGATCACGGTCTGCGGCGCGTATTCGGCGAGCAGTTTGGCCGCATCCTGGTCCACCAGCCAGTCGCCGCCCTTGATGGTGTCGTAGTAATGCCAGTGCCAGTCATCGGACTCCACATTGCCCAGGCTCGCGGCGATGCCGCCCTCGGCTGAACCGGTGTGCGAACGCAGCGGCTGCAGTTTGGAGACCACGAGGATCTTCGGGTCCACGCCTTGTTCCTTGAGCTCGGTGATCTCGGGGGAGCGCAGCAGTCCCAACGCCGCCGACAGGCCGGCCGCTCCGGCGCCGACGATCACCGCATCATACATATCTTCCAAACGTTTCGGACTCATGGGTTCGATTCTCGCACACCCGCCGAACAGCCTTCGAGCCGTGTCATGGAAGCCGATTAGCCGACACGGCTGCTCAGCTTGAGTATGCCGGCATCCCGCTCGATCACTCCCTTCAGCTCCAATGCGCCGAGTAGCTCAAGTATGGTGCCGATATTGGGAATCTCGTCGGGTACCGTCTCTCGCGCCACACGCAATAGTGCGTCCGGGGTGACGATGAGATGTCGTTTACGGCATTCACGAATCAATGCCACTAATGTGCGTTCCATTTCCGGCAGCTTGGCGATAATGATACGTTGTTGGGCTTCCTTCTCGGGATCGGGCTTCGGCTTGACACGAAGATCCGGCATCTGATGTGACGAGGGAAGCTCTTCACCCTTGCTTTTGTCGTTACCGGAATCGGCAGTTGCGCTCGCCGGCCCATCCTTGGATTGAGTGCGCGTAGGCTGAGTATGCTTGGTCTTCGAACGTTTCGAATGACCTGAATCTTGTGACGACTCCTGTGACGCCGATGATTCCGAGGATGCTGGCGATAACGGAGTCGTTGCCGGCACTTCCATGGCCTCCTCGTTTTCGGACGAGTCCTGACCTGTGGATTTCGATATGCCTGGGCATGCTGCCATAACGGGCTTATGCCGTTCATGGCATATATCCTCGGTGGATGTGGCGGCACACAGAATCATCGCTCGGTGGTCGCCGATCATCTTATTGCACCCGGCGTTGCAAGGCTGATTGATGTCACCGGGAACCGCATACACTTCGCGCAGCAATTCGCATGCCCATCCCGCGGTGTTGAGCGCTCCGGAACGCAACCGGGCTTGCGTCACAATCAATGTGGAAGACATGGCCGCGATAATGCGGTTGCGAAGCAGAAAACGACGGGCTTCGGGAATCGTCCCGGGGCACAGTTCACTGATCAGTGCACCACCCTGCGCCTCGATGCGTTCGAACAGCGTGCGGTTACGCATCGGTCCGATATGGTTGAGCCCGCCGGCGAATACGGCAACGGTTTTGCCCACATTGGCGGGCATTCTGCCGTGCAGCGCATTCAACGCTCCCCAATGTGCCGCCGCATCCGTGCCCATCGCGCCTCCGGACACGACCAGATGCCCGGCAACGGCTGCCTGTTCGGCTACGGTGTGTGCCACATACCGGCCATATTCGGTCACGTCCCGTGAACCGACGATGCCGACCGGTTTGGCGCAACTGGTCAATGCGCGTGGATCGCCTTTGATCCACAAACACAGCGGTGGCGCCCAATCGGAGCGAATGGACAGGTCGGCCAACTGCGAGGGCCAACATGGATGGCCAGGGCCGATAATCCATTGCGTGCCATCCATAGTGAACCAGTCGGCCAGTTGGATGATGTCTTGCGAGGGCAGGTCCATCATGCGGTTATGCCAGCAGGCCAGTGCATTGCGGAAGGAGCGCATCGCGTTCGCCGACGCCTTGCGGCCCCATCGAGTGAGGCCGTCCACGAACATGCGGTCAATACGTGACAGCGCCGGGCCGCAGATTTCAGATGGCTGGCTTGGATGGGATTGCGCCAACGCATGCCAGAGGGATTCGGCGTTTTCCGCGCCTTTGAGCGTGGCGTACATCATCACATCCGCGCCATCAAGACAGAACGTGAGCGCGGCACGATACAACGTATCCGTGGGAGGTACGGGAATAGTGCGCGAAACGGCGAGACTCGTATCGGTGTGATCCACACTTCCTGCGGTGCCGCCAGATTGCCGGATATCAGTAGCGTTACTCATGTCATCCTCGTTCTCATTTCGATGCCCTGATGGACGTCCTGTTCAGTGGGGGATACGCGGCCGGCCAGATCGGCGAGCGTCCAAGACAGACGCATGGCGCGATCAGCCCCGCGCAATGTGAGTTGATGATTGGACAGGGCCCGATTGACCAATTCCATCGCTTTCAGCGATGTATTGGCGTGCAGCCATTTGCCCGAAGCTTGCGCGTTGCACACCCATCCATACTGTCTGAACCGGTCTTTGGCCACTTGACGGGCACGAATCACACGAGCTTGTATCCCGGCACTGGACTCGCCGATTGGCTCGCTTTGCGCGGCAATGCGCGAGACTGGTGGCACCGCCATCTGAATATCCACACGATCCAGTATCGGTCCGGACAATCGCGAGAAATAACGTATACGGTCTTTTTCCCGGCAAGCGCAACGTTCGCCGGTGCCGTAATAGTATCCGCACGGACAGGGGTTGGCCGCCATGATGAGTTGGAATGAGGCCGGGTAGTAGGTGCTGCCTTTTGAACGGGAAAGCGCCACATACCCGGATTCCAATGGTTCGCGCAACGTCTGCAGGGCGCGTGCGCTGAATTCCGGTGCCTCGTCCAGAAACAGAATGCCTCGATGCGCGCGTGTGATTGCGCCGGGAACGGCGATGCCGCTGCCACCACCCACCAAGGCCGCCGTGCTGGCGGTGTGGTGCGGTGCCTCGAACGGCGGCATGTCGGTGATGCCGTACTGAGGCAGTATGCCGCACAGCGATCGAATCGATGCCACCTCCAGCTGTTCCGCCTCGTTCAACGGGCACATGATGCCGGGCATACGTGAGGCCAACATGGTTTTGCCGCTGCCTGGCGGGCCGGTCATGATGAGATTATGCCCGCCTGCCGCCGCCACTTGCAGTGCCCATTTGGCATGCTCCTGACCCAGAACCTCGTTCATATCGCCACAATCGTTGGGATGACTTGTGGGCGATTGATCCGTGGTGGTCTCGTCGGTAACCGGTGTATCGGGAATCGTATAGGTGGCATCGCCGCCCATCAGTTCGATGAGCTCACCCACATGCCTCACGCCCACTACATCCAGTCCATCCACCATCGAAGCCTCGTCAAGATTGCGATGGGGAACAATCATTTTGCGCACGCCACGTTCCTCGGCATGCAGCATGATCGGGAGCAGCCCATGAATCGGCAGCACCGAGCCGTCAAGATTCACTTCGCCGAGCACAATGGTATCTTCTAGGCAATCATGCCCTATGGCACCCGCCGCACATAGGACGCTGGCCGCGATGGCCAGATCATGCGACGAACCGCGTTTGGGCATGGCCGCAGGGCTCATGTTCACGGTCACACGGGTTTGCGGCCAACCGAATCCAGTGGCTTGACACGCTGATTTCACGCGCTCGCGGGCTTCGGACAACGATGCATCCGGCAATCCGATGATGCTGAAGTATGGCAAGCCAGGGCTGATGAAAGCCTGCACTTGGACGATGAAGGCCTTAAGGCCGATCAGTCCGACTGAGAGGGTGCTGCCGATAGCCATGTCTACTCCTTTCACAATGTGTTTCGCAACGTGGCTGTTTTTTTGGGGGGGGGGGCTTCAGAAGGCATTTTCAATGTGATGCACGAGCGGCCTGCCCACCCGAAGCACGATGGTGACGACATCGAAACGGACCGCCGAATGCGGCACCCGATTACGCCGGTCAAGTAGCCAATCGCAGGCGGCTTTCCTGAGATTGTGCTGTTTCGCCGGCGTAATGGCCTCTTGCGGATATCCGTAATGCATGGACCGGCGTGATTTCACTTCGACGAACACCACCGTGTACTCGGGATTGAGCATCACGATGTCCAATTCGCCGTAACGGGTATGCCAATTGCGGCTCAAGGTCGTCCAACCGTGTTCCTCCAGCCACGCGGCGGCATACTGCTCGCCGAGCGCGCCGAACTGTTTGGGCGTCAGATTGCGGTCGCCCATCGTGGCCGCAATCCGTTCCGAAGGCAGCATTGCCTGCGGATCAGGTGAAGCCAGCATGGGCTGGTGAAAGGCAAGACCGGCGTCGATGCCGGACTTCGTCGTCGGCTGAGTAGGTGGTAAAGCGTTCATGATTCCACTGTGCGGGTTACTTATGTAAGAGCACAAGCGCAACCGGCAAATGTGGATACTATGACGCGGTTTGGCGTGTTGTGGATAACGTGTGGATGAAAACTCGGTTATCCACCATTAGTTCAGAAGGTTTACCAAGGCTCACCAGTCGACTTCCCTGTGACGAAAAAACAACCCATCGGATTGTTCGCTGAATACGTCAGACCCAGTGAGCGGAGAGGGGAGCCAAGGTGCGGTCACTTCACCAAATCGGTGAGTTCGCCAAGGTTCAGTTCGAAACTGACGCCACGATCCTCGAAATGCGGCTGGTTACGGGTGCTGACCATGGCGTGACGCACGAACTCACCGGCGATTTCGGCCGACTCGGCCAGGCCGCGGCCGGCCATCACCGCGCCGCACAGGGCAGAGGCGAAGGCGTCACCCGTGCCATGAATCATGTATGGCAACTTCTCATGAGCCAGCTCGATCTTGCCGGCAACACCGGTGGAAGCGCTGGCCACATAGTTGACGATTTTGCCATCGCCATGGTCAATGCCCTTCAGCACCACGTTCTTGGCACCCAACTCCAGCAGAGCACCAAGCAGCTCGTTAACCGTGGCCTCATCAATATCCTGGCCAGGATAGTCACGCTTGGTGAGAATGCTCGCCTCGGTGAGGTTCGGCATCAACACGTCGGCACCATCGGCCAGCGCGCCCATTGCCTCGCACAGCTCCGGTGTGTACGTGGGGTACATTTCGCCGGCGTCTCCCATCACCGGGTCAACCAGACGCAGCGCGTTCGGATATTCGCGGTAGAGACGCTGAATGATCGCCACCTGATCGGGGGAGCCGAGGAAGCCTGAATACACGCCATCCAGCTCCACGTCTTCCTTCTGCCAGGCATCCAGATAGCCGGAGAGGATATCCGTGGTGTCATGGAACGTGAACACTGCATAGCGCGTGTGCGCCGAGAACAGGGCGGTCGGCACCGGGCACACATCGCAGCCGGCGGCCGAGAGAATCGGAATCGCGGCGGTCAGCGAGCACTTGCCGTAGCCGCACATGTCGTGCACGGCGGCCACGCGCGGGATGTACTTCGGATCGCGGTCGTACAACGTAACGTCGGACACTAGAAAACTCCAATCAATCAGACGGATGTCACATAATCACAGTTGACACTAGTCTGTAGGGATACGGACACGCTAACCGGTATTCATCTGGTGAGGTTCCGTCGCCGAATTCAACAGATCGCTCAAACTCCTAGCGACAGAAATCTTGGAAATAAAACCATCCACCCCAAAATTCCGTTGCTGGTTCCATCTGAGCGACAGAAATTTCGGAAATCATCCCATTCGTCCTGAAATTCTGTCGCTGACGTCACCTCAGTGACAGGATTTCAGGAAATTGAGGATGATTTCCTAGATTTCTGTCGCGAAGAGACGTGGAAGTGTCTCGGCGTGTCGTGAGATTTTTGATGACTATTTTGCCCGACGTAACCGCCTCATATCCCAATGATTCCAAGGGTTTATAAGGGTCTATAGGCAAGCCCGATAACGTTCAGCTTGCGCCGCGCGGCCCAAGCGTCGTAACTTCATAACCAACACCTCGCCAACCGCCCGAACACGGCAGGCGGGTGGCAAGGAAAAATCCTCGCGACCTAGCACAACCAAGGAGAAAGACCCATGGCCGAGAACAACAAGAAGTACCGTTTTGAAACCCTGCAGCTGCATGTGGGCCAGGAGCAGGCCGACCCGGCCACCGACTCCCGTGCAGTCCCGATCTACGCCACCACCAGCTACGTCTTCCACAACTTCGACCACGCCGAGGCTCGCTTCGGTCTCGCTGACCCGGGCAACATCTACGGCCGTTTGACCAACACCACCCAGGGTGTCTTCGAGGACCGCATCGCCGCCCTTGAAGGTGGTACCGCTGGTCTGGCCGTCGCTTCCGGTGCCGCTGCCGTTGAATACGCTGTGCGTAATATCACCCAGTCCGGTGACCACATCGTCGCCGCCAAGAACATCTACGGTGGAACCTTCAACCTGCTGCGCCACACCCTGCCGCGTGACGGCATCACCACCACCTTCGTTTCCGCCGAGAACCCGCAGGAGTTCGAGGACGCCATCCAGGAGAACACCAAGCTCGTCTACTTCGAGACCTTCGGCAACCCGAACGCTGATCTGCCGGACTTCGAGGCAATCTCCGAAATCGCCCACAAGCATCACCTGCCGGTGATCGTGGACAACACCTTCGCCACTCCGTACCTGTTCCGCCCGCTGGAGCACGGCGCCGACGTGGTGGTCGAGTCCGCCACCAAGTTCATCGGCGGCCACGGCACCACCCTCGGCGGTGTGATCGTCGAAGGCGGCAAGTTCAACTGGGCCGAGGTGCCGGGCAAGTTCCCGACCCTGACCGAGCCGGACCCCTCCTACCACGGCCTGAACTTCTACGAGGCTCTCGGCGGTGCCGCCTTCGTGACCCGCGTCCGCGCCATTCTGCTGCGCGACACCGGCGCCACCCTGTCTCCATTCGCCGCCTTCCTGCTGCTGCAGGGCACCGAAACCCTGTCCCTGCGCGTCGAGCGCCACGTCCAGAACGCTCTGAAGGTCGTCGAGTACCTGCAGACCGTGCCGGAAGTCGAGTCCGTCTCCCACCCGTCCATCCCGGGCCGTCCGGATCACGACCTGTACGAGAAGTACTTCCCGAACGGAGCAGGCTCCATCTTCACCTTCGATATCAAGGGCGGAAAGGATGCGGCTCGCGTCTTCATCGACAATCTGCACCTGTTCTCTCTGCTGGCCAATGTGGCCGACGCAAAGTCCCTCGTCATCCACCCGGCTTCCACCACGCACTCCCAGGAGACAGTGGAGGAGCTCGAGGATCAGGGCATCCACCAAGGCACCATCCGCCTGTCCATCGGCACCGAGAACATCGAGGACATCCTCGATGACCTGAAGGGCGGCTTCGAAGCCCTTCGCGCTTCCGGCTTGGCCAAGTGAGGTCGACAGGAAGGTTGACGGCCCGATGAGAAGGGGCGCGATGCTAATGGGGTGCATCACGAATCATCGAGCCGCATGGGGTGCCTTCCGCCTGATCGCTTGACCCAAGGAATAGAAAGCTCGCACTGATGTCATGCAGTGCGGGCTTTCTTGCGTCTGTATGCCTCACACTGTTTGCGCAGAGGCATGAATAGTGTGAGACCTGAGACGACATAATCCTCAAGGATGAGGGCCGGCGCGTGGCCGACCGCCCAATTCAGTCTGGCGCACGATGGGGCGCGCCGTTATTTCTTCATAAGTTGGAATCATCATCCGGGCATAAGGCCCGGCCAAATATGGAGAGACATTATGAACGTGCAGAACCCGGCCGCATCGCGCGGCATCGCTATTCAGGCCGTCGACTTGGTCAAGAACTACGGCGCTGGCAGCAATATGGTCCATGCCCTGCGCGGCGTGAACGTGAGTTTCGAACGCGGCAAATTCACCGCCATCATGGGCCCGTCCGGCTCTGGCAAATCCACGCTTATGCACACGCTCGCCGGCCTCGACTCCGCCACATCCGGGCATATTCTTTTCGGCGGGGCAGACCTGACCCGCATGGACGACAAGCAGCTCACCTTGCTACGTCGCCACAAGATCGGCTTCATCTTCCAAAGCTTCAACCTGTTGCCCATGTTCACCGCCGAACAGAACATCCTCATGCCACTGACTCTCGCCGGAGACAAGCCCGACCACGCCTGGTTCGACCTGCTCGTCGATACCCTGGGACTGAAGCAGCGCCTGAACCACCGACCGAATGAACTGTCCGGTGGCCAGCAGCAGCGCGTGGCCATCGCCCGCGCGCTGATTACCAAGCCGAAGCTGGTGTTCGCTGACGAGCCGACTGGCAACCTCGACTCCGTTTCCAGCGCCGAAGTGCTCGGCTTCCTGAAGCGTTCGGTCAACGAGCTTGGCCAAACCATCGTCATGGTCACGCACGATGCGGTGGCCGCCTCCTACGCCGACCGTGCCATCGTATTCGCCGACGGACAGATCGTGGCCGACGAGGCGAATCCCACTGCCGAAACGATGAACGATCTGCTTATGGCCGAACGCGAACGTGCCACGCGCGCTGCCGTCACCAGCACACGCGCCGACACGCTCGCCCGTCTTGCCGGCGTAAAGGATGTGCCCAACCTGCCCCATCACCGACGCTCCATTGCCCCCAGCTGGGAGAACCGGCACCATGCATCATGCCCGCGCCGCCGCACAGCACGCTCGCTGAGACGGAAAGCGAGAGACAGGACACCCCCATGTTTTCCATCACTCTGAAACTTATGAAGAAAAGCGCCAGGATGCTGATTCCGGCAGGCATCGCCATCCTGATCGGCACTGCGTTCATCGCCGCTACCTTCCTGTTCGGCAACGCGATGAACGATGCGCTTGCCGCCCAGAACACTGCCCAGCTCGGCGGCGCGAACTACGTGATCAGCCCGGATGGCGGCAAGGACCTGACCGATAAGGACCAGGACTACATCTACACGCGCACGGTTAACGACTTCCAGCTTGACCGCATCCGCGCCACCGCAGGCGTCAAGGACGCGCGCGCCAGCTACGCGGGTTCCGTGACCGTAACCCGTGGCAACAAGCATGCCAGCAGCTACGTCATCACCACCGCCGCAAAACGTACGCTGCTGCCGGTCACCATCACGCAAGGAGACCAGCCGGCGGACAGCAACGAGATTGCCCTGACCAAGTCCGTAGCCGACCAGCTTGGCGTCAAGGTAGGGGACCGTGTGACCGTCAACTCGCAGGCGGCGCAGTATGCGGGCAAGACCGGCGATTCGGCCGGTAATACCGGTGACGCTGGTGATGAGTCGGCCCAGAACGCCGATGGCACGAGCTCGCACGACGGTGATTCCGATGCCGCGTCCGGTGCGTCCGTCTCATCCGATGGCGCCAACACTGCCGACTCCGGCATGACCGTGCGCGTGGTAGGCCTTACCGACGACCCGAACGGTGCCTACGCCTACTACGGTGGCGCTTCCGTGCTTTCCGACAACGTTATTACCGCGATGGCCGGCAGCAACGATTTCGGCAACCTGCCTGTCTACCTCGTCTATCTCGATATCGACGATGCCAGTGACACGGCTGCGGCATCCACCGTGAAACAGGTCAGCACACTGCTCCCTAAGCATTTCAGCGTGCAATCCCGTGCCGCGCTCGTCGAGGAATCCGTCAAAAGCATGAGCTCGGGCGAAACCAGCATCACCACCATCTTCCTGCTGAGCTTCGGCATACTTGCCATGCTGGTCGCGGCACTCGTCATCGCCAACACCTTCCAAGTGCTCGTGGCACAGCGCCGCCGCACACTCGCCCTGCTGCGCACCATCGGCGCGAACAAAAGCCAGCTGTATGTCTCCGTGCTGTTTGAAGCCGGTGTGCTGGGACTGATCGCCTCCGCACTGGGAGTGGGCCTGGGCATCGGACTCATGGCCGCACTATGCCAGTCGGGCCTGATGAAAGCCACCGGCATGACCATGCGACTGGTGCTATCCGGTCCGGTGTTCACGGTGCCTATGGCATTCGGCATCATTATGACGGTGATTGCCTCGCTAGGCTCTGCGCGTTCCGCTACCGCCGTCACCCCGCTGGAAGCGTTGCGACCCATCGAACTGACCGACACGCGACGGGCCGGTGTGGTCCGCGCCGTGATTTCCGTGCTGCTGATTGTGGCCGGCGTGGCACTGTGCGCATTCTCTGTATGGCAGATGTCCGAGAACATCGCCGGACGTGATTCAATGGCCGACAAGCAGTATCCGCTGGTGCTGCTCGCCGCCATCATCGGATGTGCATTGATCTTCCTTGGACTGGTGCTTTCCGCCACGTTCTGGCTACCGGTGCTCATGCGCGGCGTGGGCGCGCTGGTTGCACTGGCCGGTCCGTCCGCCAAAGTGGCACATGCGAACATTCAGAAGAACCCGCGCCGCGTGGCCGCCACCGGTGCCGCACTGCTTATCGGCGTGACGCTGGTCTCCACCATCGCCACCGGTGCCGCCAGCGCCAAGCAAACCATGAACGAGGCGCTGACCACGCGCTACAGCGTCGACATGATTGCCGCTGGCACCGATATGACTGGCAAACAGGCCAGCGAGGCAGCCAAAGTCAAGGGCGTTCAGCGCGGTATCTACGCGCCGACCCGCATGATGACCATGAAGGATGCCGACGGCAAGAGCCTGAGTGTGCTGGTCGTGGGCGTGGATGGCGTCGACGCGCTGCGCAAGGTGGTGCGCTCCGATTTGTCCGGTGTGACCATTGATGGCGATTCCGTACTGATGCCCAAGTATTCCGCCGCTACAGGCAAGGATATTCCGCTGGACAAGAGCGTTACGTTCACGGCTGGAGCGGCCGAAGCACAAGCCGATGCCGCCAATGGTCCGTCCGGCAATGATGCGAACGGCAGCGCCGAAAACGGCAATGGACAATCCGGCGGCACACAGACGCTGACGCTCAAACCGCGGAAGGTGGACTATCGCCGCATCGCCTCCAACTACGCCGCGGTCGCCTTCGTGGACGCCAGCCACTTCACCAACGGTGGGATCAAGGCCGACGGGCATATCATGCTTATGCGCATTGACGCCGAAGGCGCGGGTGTTGCGTTGAACGACGTATTCACCAACGTGCAGAATGTGTTCTCCGCCAGTGCGGGTGTTACCGTGACCGGTCCGGTGGCCGAACGTACTCAATGGGAGACCATGATCAACGGCATGATGGCATTGTTGGTCGGTTTGATTGCGGTGGCTGTGCTCATCGCCTTGGTCGGTGTGGCGAACACGCTGAGTCTGTCGGTGATCGAACGCACACGCGAATCCGCCACCTTGCGTGCCATCGGCATGACGCGCGGCCAACTGCGGCGCTCGCTGGCGGTGGAAGCGTTGCTGCTTTCGCTCGTCTCCGGCGTGGTGGGAGTGGTACTGGGTACCCTGTTCGGCTGGCTCGGATCCTACATGGTGTTTAGTTTGTACGGCGACACCGTGTTCCCGTTCGAATGGGCTACCAACGGTGTGGTGCTCGGCGTCGCCGCGCTCGCCGCTCTGCTGGCCAGCGTGGCTCCCGCCCGCCGAGCCGTCAAGACGCCACCCGTCGAGGCTTTGGCCGAGGCGTAGGGCAATAAGCTCCCTCATCAGAGGGAGCTTTGTTACACCAGCCCGTTATCGTACGCGAAGACTACGGCTTGTACGCGGTCGCGGGCGTTGATTTTGGCCAGAATATGTGCCACATGGGTTTTGACGGTGGGCAGAGAAATGAAGAGCTTGTCCGCGATCTCCTGATTGCTCAGACCATGGGCGATCTCCACCAGCACCTCGCGTTCGCGGTCGGTAAGCAGATCCAGTTCGGGATCGGTGTATGCCGGGCGTGACGTATTGGAACCGTCGGAAGCGGCTCCGGCAGGGGAGGGGAAGCCGGTCATCGAGCCAGCACCGTTGCCGGCCGCACCGCCAGAGACGCCGCCGGCGGAACCGTACACGGCACCGGAGTGTGTGGTTTCTCCACCCAACGAACCATGCTGCGCGTAACCGTCCTGCATCATCTTTTCGATGAGTCGCTTCGTGGCGGAAGGCGCGATAATCGCATTGCCTTGGAATACAGTACGAATCGAATTGAGCAACGTTTCCGGTTCGGTGTCCTTGAGCAGGAAGCCCGAGGCGCCGGCATTGATGGCCGCCATCACATACTCGTCCAAATCGAACGTCGTCAGAATGATTACGCGCGTCGGCCGGTCGTCAGCCGATTCGGCCGAGACGGTCGCGTCGGCGGCCAGACTGGCCGAATCGGCCGCGTCGCCCGGCGCGGCGGAGAGCGAGGTAATACGGCTCGTGGCCTCAATGCCATCCATGCTGGGCATGCGCACATCCATCAGCACCACGTCGGGATGCAGGGATTCCGCCAACGCCACGGCTTGGGCGCCGTCGGGTGCCTGCCCGACCACCTCCATATCCGGCTGCGAACCAATGACCATGGCAAAACCGGCACGCACCAGCTCCTGGTCGTCCGCAATAATCACGCGAATGCTTCTGCTCTCGTTCATGCTCTCCACTGTATCCGTTTCCTATCGGAGCGCCGCTCCATGGACACCCTGATTGTTCCCTGAGTTCATGTTCGTGGACGAATCCGTCTGAGATGTGGATTCCGCCTGCCTCATCTGGCTGGACAGAGGAGCAGCCGGTCGCAGTTGCATGTCGGGTTGTGCGCCTTCATGCATCTCGTCGCTGAATCCGGTTTCACGCAGCACCGTCAGCAATTGCCGCATGTGCGCCAGAGCCGCACGCCCGCGTTCCCCGATGACCGTGAACGCGGCGATGATCTGCTCGCTATCGGGAGCCGGTTCGGAGTTCAGCATGGCCAGCCCATCATCGGCTTGCGTGATCACCGATTCCAACGTATTCAATACCTCGGCCTGCATGGCCGTGCCGATGCGATTGCGCTCCAGATTGGCGGCCAGCACCTTCTGCCGATCCTGCTCGGCCTTGAGCGCTTCCTCGCGTTGCATGAGCACCAGCGCGTTCGAACCGCGTGAACGGCTCCACCGGGCCATCGCAATGCAGGCAAAGCCAAACAGCATCACCACGCCACCCGGCATCAGACCGGAAAGCACCAGCAGCCAGCGGGACATCGCCGATTCGCCGTTGAAGGGCAGCAGCATCTGAATCAGCATCCCATAGCCGTTCCAGCCGGACATTATCTTGATGCCGGCCAGCCACGAATCCGCAACCAGTGCCACGCTGACCCAGCGCCACGCATGTTCGCGGCCATACAGCACGGCGGCATGCACGGACACCAATGCGAACATGTTGACGGTCAGGATGGATGGCAGAAACAGCAGCTGCACGGCGGACAGAATCGCCATGACCAGTGCGCTGCCCTCTGGGAAGCGGCGGCGGAACGCCAAAGGCGAAAGCATAATAATCGTCAGCGCTATAGTCAGCACGCGGTTCGGCGAATACGGGGCATTGCCGATCATTTGCAAATCGCCATACGTGCCGGAATCAAATAGCGCAATCAGCACGATAGTGGCGATAACGTCCATCAGAAGATAGTGCCGCTCGGTCCACTGCGCAAATCGACCCACCCAGTTCGACTCACGCGTATCTCCTTGGTCGAGTACTTTGGGGCGCGCCCGATTCATCAATCCTCGTATACGCGAGATAATGGTTAGCACCGGATCCTCCGCATCGGTGCCAGACTGTGGGGCGGCAGAGGAGAGCGGAATCGTAGCCTCCACAATAAAGCCACCATTCGGCCCTGGGCCGGCCTGCACGCTGCCGCCCAACGACTCAATGCGTTCGTGCATACCAACCAATCCGTATCCGGGCTTATGACCGTCTGCTGCAGACGCCGCGCCACGGCCGTTATCGGATACGGTAATCGACAGCACATCGTTTGACCAGAATTCATCGATGGTGGCTTTAGCACCCTCGCCCGCATGTTTGCGCGTATTGGTCAGCGCTTCCTGCACAAGACGGAACACGGCGGTTTCCGCGTCGGCGGACAGCCGGTCAGGTTGCGCTTTGCCGGTCATATGCCGGGACACCACCAGATGGCCATCAAACAGCGAATCGATGTCGGCATATCCGGTACTGCCACTCGCACCGAACACATTGAACAGACGCTGCATATCACGCTGCGCGCGTTCCGCTTCATGGCGAATCGTGCTCATCGTATGCCTGGCGACGGCAAGATCATGCGCGCCCGCATATCGGCCGCCATCCGACTGCACAATAATCGTGGAGAGCGTATGGGCCACCACATCATGCATATCGCGGGCAATGCGCGCACGCTCGGCCAGCGCCGCGATATGCGTCTCCTCTGCTTCCCGGGCCACGATGGAAGCATTGCGTTCGCGCATGGCCGTGAGCGTGGCCTTGCGCGCACGCTGCCACAAGGCCATGATGATAATGCTCAGCACGCTCGATTCGATGAGCGCCGCCTCCATGCCGACGTCAGCGAGCATCTTGGCCCCGCAGTTGACGGCGGCGCTTGCCCCCACGACGCCGGTGACCGCCGGGCATGTGGGCATCGTGATGGCATCGGCCAGCCAGCCGTCGCGGATGGTGCGCGAACCGGAGGAAGGTTCGGCAAACAGCGGACCCACGTTGAAAGACACCGACCAGACCGTCGCCGTGATCAGTCCCATGACGAACGCCGTGACGATGAACCGCCAGGAATGTCGGGGACTGCCGTACAGAATCACCGAATACACCATGATCAGGGCGTAGAAATCGAAATACGTGATCGCCGGGCCGAACACAAGATGCGTGATGGTCAGCGCCACGAACAGCCAGGCCGCCGGCTCCGGGCAATACCTGCGCAGCATCAGCGGCACGAAGACCGGCAGCGACCACAGCGTCATCGACGCCTGAGTTGCGGGAAACAATATGCCGCCCGTCGAATCAGGGTTGGTGACGCCGTTGAACGGCACACAACCGGCGATCAGCACCGCGGCGAGCAACGTGTCCCATAGCAGTGTGCGGGTCGACTCCCGTGCGCACCATGCCCTCACGCGCGCCATCATCTCCATAACGCACAATGCTAGCGTGTCCGGCGACGAACCGGTATCACTCTTCAGGAGGATTTATGGACTAGAGTCTTGAACCATGACAATGCTGAGCAAATACTATGTGCCCGGACTGGCCATAGAGGACCATTCCATCGATGTTCCGCTCGACTGGACCGGCCACGAGCCCGGGCGGGCGTTCGACGGGGAAACCATCAAACTGTTCTATCGCGTGGTCACCACGCCCGAACACGTGCATGACGACCTGCCCCTGCTGATCTTCCTGCAAGGCGGTCCCGGCGGTGCCGGCCCTCGCCTCAACAGCCCGACTTCTGATGGCTGGATTGAGGAGGCAACCAAGCATTTCCGCGTGATTCTGCCCGATCAGCGCGGCACCGGCCGCTCCTCGCGTGTGGACACGCACGCCATGGCCCGCATCGCCGCCGCGCACGACGATGATGCCGCGGCCGGCGCACGAGCCCAAGCCGACTATCTGAAGAAGTTCCTTGCCGATTCCATCGTGCGTGACTTCGAACATCTGCGCCTGACCGAATTCGGTGGCCGCAAGTGGGTGACGATGGGCCAAAGCTACGGCGGCTTCCTGACCCTGACCACACTGTCCCTGTTCCCGGCCGGCGTAATCGCCAGCTTCACCACCGGCGGCATCCCGCACGTGCCGGCCGACGCCGCTGAAGTGTACGAGCATACCTTCCCGCGCATGGTGCGCAAGACGACTCAGTTCTACGAGCGCTACCCACAGGACAAGGAGCGCGTGGCCGCCATCGCCGACAAGCTGCCGACTACTGCGGAAGTCGCCGAATTCATTGGCAAACTCACCGATTCGGTACTGAATCCGATGGCTGGTACCGATGTGGAGCATCGACTTGGCGTGATCGCCGGCATGGCCGCCCACGGCTTCCCGCTGATGCCGAACGGCGACCCGCTCACCGTCGAACGCTTCCAGTGCTTGGGATCCGACTTTGGCATGAAGCCGAGCTTCGAGCGTGTCCATTGGATTCTTGACGACGCCTTCCTTGATGGCGATGGTTCCGCTTCTGCCGACTCGCCGTTGTCTGACGAATTTTTGACCAAGGTGATGAACGCCACTTCGTCGCGCCCGCTGTACTGGCCGCTGCAGGAGTTCATCTACGCCAACGGTGAGATGGAACAGCCGATTCGCTGGGCCGCCCAGCGCGTGCGCGATGGCAAGCCCGAATTCGGTGCTGATGAACGCCCGCTCAACTTCACCGGCGAGGCCATGTTCCCGTGGATGTTCGAACAGGAGTCTGCGTTACGCCCGTTCAGGCCGGCCATGGACCTGCTCATGGAAGACACGCACTTCGGCGTGATCTATGACGAAGAACAGCTGGCCCGCAATGAGGTGCCGCTGCAGGCCGCCGTTTACTTCGACGACATGTATGTCGATTCCGGTATGCAGCTCGACACCTTGAGCCGCGTGGGTAACAGCCACTACTGGACCACCAACGAATTCGAGCATGACGGTCTGCACGGCTCGCTCGTCTTCAAGCACCTCTACACCGAAGCCCTCAACCGAGGCGACCTCGAAGAACTGTTCTGACTCAAGGAAGCAAGCTCCCTCTGATGAGGGAGCTCTGTATACATGCACGAAAGGAAAACGTATGACTCAGAACCTCACCATCGGTTTTATCGGATATGGCAACATGGCCCAGGCCATCGCCCAGGGCTTCGTTGACGCGGGCGTGGTCACCGGCGGCCAGATGGTCGCTTGTGCTGCCCACTACGACAAGCTTGAGAAGACCACCGCCGAACTTGGCGTGCGCCCGCTGCACAATGCGCTGGAAGTGGTGACGGCCGCTGACGTGGTCATCATCGCCATCAAGCCCTACCAGATTGCCGCCGTTGTCAAGCCGCTGGCCGACGAACTTGCTAAGCCGGGCAAGATCGTCGTCTCCATCGCCGCCGGCTGGAATCTCAAGAAGTACCAGGACCTGTTCGCCACCGAAGACGGCGAATCCGTTGACTCTTCGGACATCCATATCCAGTGCACCATTCCGAACACTCCGATGGCTGTGGGCAAGGGCGTGCTCGTCACCGAATCCGTCAACACCCTGACCGACGACGAAACCGAAACCTTCGAGCAGCTGTTCGGGCCGATCAGCCTCATCGAGCGCGTGGACACCGCGCATATGAACATCGCCATGGTGGTGGCCGGCTGCGCGCCCGCCTTCACTGACATGTACATCGAGGCCTTGGGCGACGCCGGCGTGCAGTACGGTCTGCAGCGAGCCACCGCCTACCGGCTCGCCGCCAAGATGGTCGAAGGTGTCGGCGCGCTCTACATGGCCACCGAAACCCATCCCGGGGCCATGAAGGACGCCGTGTGCTCGCCTGGCGGCACCACCATCAAGGGCGTCGCCCAGCTCGAAAAGGACGGTTTCCGCGGCTCGGTCATCGACGCCGTCGATGCCATCGTCGGCTGACTGCCAATCAGAGTTCGCGTATATTCGCATATCACAGTCAAAGCCTTCGAGCCGTATGCTCGGAGGCCTTTGCATATGGCCGGTTCACCACATGCAGGTTCAAGGTGTCCAGCTTCTCCCTAGACTTGGAATCATGTCTCTTACTATCGGAATCGTCGGACTGCCCAACGTCGGCAAGTCCACCATGTTCAACGCACTGACCCGCAACAACGTGCTGGCCGAAAACTACCCGTTCGCCACCATCGAGCCGAACACCGGTATCGTGCCGCTTCCGGATGATCGTCTGCCTGTGCTGGCCAAGCTGGTCAACACGGAGAAGATCGTGCCGGCCACGGTGACCTTCGTGGACATCGCCGGCATCGTCAAGGGCGCCTCCGAAGGCGAAGGCTTGGGCAACAAGTTCCTGGCCAACATCCGCGAGGCGGACGCGATCTGCGAGGTCGTGCGCGCCTTCGAGGACGACGACATCGTCCACGTCAACGGCAAGGTGGATCCGGCCGACGACATCGACACCATCAACACTGAGCTGATCCTCGCCGACCTGCAGACCATCGAAAACGCGCTGCCCAAGCTGGAGAAGGATCTGCGCGGCAAGAAGATCGAGCCGGCCTACATGGACGCAGTCAAGCAGGCAAAGACCATCCTTGAAGCCGGCGAGACGCTCGACAAGGCCGCACGCGAAGGCCGCTTCGACAAGGATTCCGTCTACGACCTGCATCTGATGACCGCCAAGCCGTTCATCTACGTGTTCAACGTGGACGACAACGAGCTGGCCAACAAGGACCTGCAGGCTAAGCTCGCCGCATCCGTGGCTCCGGCTCCGGCCGTGTTCCTCAACGCTCAGTTCGAGGCAGACCTGACCGAGCTCGACGAGGCGGATGCCCGCGAAATGCTGGCCGACGCTGGCTTGAGCGAGTCCGGTCTCGACCAGCTGGCCCGCGTGGGCTTCGACATCCTCGGCCTGCAGACCTTCCTGACCGCAGGCGTCAAGGAAGTGCGCGCCTGGCAGATCCACAAGGGTTGGACCGCCCCGCAGGCCGCCGGCGTGATTCACACCGACTTCGAAAAGGGCTTCATCAAGGCCGACATCGTCTCCTACGACGATTTCGTGGCCGCCGACGGCTCCATGGCCAAGATCAAGGAGGAAGGCAAGCTCCGTCAGGAGGGCCGCGACTACGTCATGGCCGACGGAGATATTGTGGAGTTCAAGTTCAATGTGTCCAAGTAGGGTGTGAACACCCCAGAAAACGGCGTGATTCCAACGTTTTCGAGTTTTCGGAACTGTGGAATTGCGCCGTTTTTCGATTATTGAAGAATGGCCGATTATGCCCCGTATCTGGCCGTTTGTGGCCCGGATAGTGTGCCAATAGAGTGCCCTTTTTGAGGGCGCTTGTAGCGGATGCTCGAAGGCGCTCCCGACAAGGGAGGAACATCATGGCGACGAACGGCAGACGACGCACGAAGGGTGCGGGAAGCATCATCCACCGCAAGGATGGCTCGTGGGAGTTCCGGCGTGAGGTCGGCCGCGACCCCGCCACGGGCAAACGACGCTATGTGTATTTCGTCAAGTCGGTGTTTCGTGTTTAGTCATGTATTTTTTCGGGTTTAGGCAGTTGCATGCATTTTCCTTATTTTTCCGGTTGCGCGGAGGTGTTCCTGCCGAACATGAGGGCCTCACTGACGCGGCGGCTCTGGCCGGTGAACTCGAGGAGCCGCCCGTG
>ENA-OQJP01000093-OQJP01000093.1-human-gut-metagenome-genome-assembly--contig:-NODE-93-length-38433-cov-7.198428_pt1 | contig 38433 bp, 35 predicted proteins | sample MGYA00242611_ERZ504778 | MGnify/ENA primary metagenome ERZ504778 (study PRJEB26092, sample SAMD00036349) | human gut metagenome | host: Homo sapiens | study: EMG produced TPA metagenomics assembly of...
AAGCTGTTGTGAATCTCTGTAGCAGGGCACTATCGTTTTACGCCATATTGAGCTTTCAGCGGTCAGCGCAGAGTTGCCCGGCACGCCAGTGGCTCCCCTACTAGGGGAGCTGGCGAGGAGCTTGCGACGAGACTGAGAGGTTGTACGAAGGACAGCCTGACCGTGAGCCACTGCGGGACAAAACCTCTCCGTCATCGCTGCGCGATGCCACCGCCCGGGTTGCGGCACCCAGCGTCTGCTTCGCTGTCGCTTGCATCCTGCTGGCCGCTGCCCCAACAACTCCTCCCTGTTTCCGCCGCTGGCGGCGGTCGTCGCCGTTGCTCCTATCGAGGGGAGGCTTTGGCATTTCGTAACGTTTCATCTTCAATCGGAGAGGTTCTCCTGCTCCGGCGGCAAGGCTTCTGCCAGCAGGGCGGCCAGGCCGCTGTAGCGCAGGTTCTGGCGGATGTTGGACATCATCCGGTTCACCACGTCCCGCCGGCCCACCACGATGCAGAGCTTCCGCCCGCGGGTGACGCCGGTATAGAAGAGGTTGCGGTAGCACAGGCGGGGCGGCACCTGCGCCGCCGGGAGGATGACCGCCGGGAACTCGCTGCCCTGGCTTTTGTGTACCGTGATGGCATACGCGATTTCCAGCTCGTTGAGGTTCTCCGCCGGGTAGACCAGCCGCCGGTCGTCCATCCGCACCACCATGGAGCGGCTGCGCACGTCGATGGACTCCACGATGCCGATGTCGCCGTTGTAGGCACCCACACCCTGTTCCCCGCCGATGCGCTGCCACGTTATCTCGTAGTTATTGCGCACCTGCATCACTTTGTCCCCCACCCGGAAGACCCGGGCTGCGCTCTGCAGCTCCGGCTTGCCCTTCCTGGGCGGGTTGAGCATGGCCTGCAGCTCCGCGTTGAGGGCCTGGGTGCCGGTGGGGCCAAGCTTCGTGGGGCAGAGCACCTGAATATCCTTCACCGGGTCGAACTGGTAGCTGCGGGGCAGACGGGTGGTCACAAGGTCGCAGACCAGCTTCTGGGCCGCGTCGCCGTCGGCTTCGAGGAAGAAGAAATCGTCCGTCTTTCCGCCCTTTTTCAGCGGTTCGCCCGAGATGATGTGGTGGGCGTTCTCCACGATGAGGCTCTGAGCGGCCTGCCGGAATATCTCGTTGAGGCAGACCGTCGGCACCAGCCCGGAGCGGATGGTCTCGCCGAGGATATTGCCCGGGCCGACGCTGGGCAGCTGGTCGGCGTCGCCGACCATAATAATACGGCAGCTGTACCGCAGTGCCGCAATGAGGGCCTGGAACAGCTTGACGTCCACCATGCTCATCTCGTCGAGGATAACGACGTCGCACTTGAGCAGGTTCTTGTCGTTGTGGATGAAGCTGACCACACCGCCGGTGTAGTCCACTTCCAGCAGACGGTGGATGGTGGAGGCTTTCCGGCCCGTCAGCTCGCTCAGACGCTTGGCGGCGCGGCCTGTGGGAGCACAGAGGGCTACCCGTTCGGCCTCGTTCTCGAGCAGCTGCAGGATGGCGTTGACCGTGGTGGTCTTGCCGGTGCCGGGGCCGCCGGTGAGGACAAGACAGTTCTCGGTCATGGCCTTACGGATGGCTTCCTTTTGGAGCGGCGCGTAAGCAAAGCCCTGCGCCAGTTCCAGTATTTGGATGTTCTTGTCGAGGTTTCGGGCCGTCTGCTTTCCGCGCCTGGTCAGCATGGCCAGACGGTCGGCGATGTCCTGCTCTGCGGCCAGCAGATCCGGCAGATAAATATACGGTGTTCCGTCGAACATCCGCACCGCCAGTTTCCCGGTCTGGATGCAGCTGTCCAGCGCCGCCGCCAGCTTTTCGGGGGGCTGGTGGATGAAGTTCGACGCCGTTTCCAGCAGCTGCGCCCGGGGCAGACAGGTGTGACCATTGCCTGCGTTGTGGCGCAGGGTGCGCAGGAGGGCGGCTTCCAGCCGCTGGGCGCAGTCCCCTGCCATCTGGTAATACTGGGCGATGCTGTCGGCATGGCGGAAGTCCAGCTGCAGCGGCTCCCCGCAGAGCAGGTAGGGGTTCTGCTGGATGGCCTGCATGGCCCCCGGCCCGAAGGTGCGGAAGACCTCCATCGCCCGGCGGGGGCTGATCTCGAACTGAGCCAGATAGGCGATGAGCTCCCGCATTCCGAACATCCGCTTGAACTCCTGCTGGATGCGGTCGGCCTTGTCCGCCGAGATGCCCGGGATGAGGGTGAGCTGGGCGGGGTCGTTGGCGATCACTTCCAGCGCCGCCGCGCCGAATTTGTCAATGATCTTATCCGCCGTCCGTGCCCCGATGTAGGGCAGCGACCGGCTGGCGAGGAAGGCGTAGACGGCCTCGAGGTCTTTGGGCATATCCGTCTCGCACTCCTGTGCGTGGAACTGTCGGCCATAGGTGGCGTGGTTCTCGTACCTGCCCCGGCAGACGACGCTCTCACCCGCGTGGAGCTCTCCCACCACGCCGCACACAACGGTGACGACACCGCCGCCCGACACCTCGAACACGGTGTAGCCGTTGTCCTCGTTCAGGTAGATGATGTCCTCTACCGTGCCTTCCAGCCGTTCCAGCTCCTGCTCCATCGTCCCGCCTCCTCGTTTTGACACAACTATATATAGTATAGCGGTTTTGGGGGGATTTGTAAATACAACGAGGCAGCTCTTTAAGGCTCCCCCTTTGGGGGAGCTGGCGAGCGGAGCGAGACTGAGAGGGCAAGGATGCTACAGAAAAACAAAAAGCACAGCGATAGCACCGCTCTGACGGAGAGCCTGCTTATCGCTGTATGGCGGCTCTTGGGAGACGGGCTTGCCCTCTCCGTCTGCTTCGCAGCCACTGCCCGGGTTGCGGCTCCCAGCGTCTGCTTCGCTGCCGCTCGCATCCTGCTGGCCGCGGCCCCAACAGCTCCTCCCTGTTTCCGCCACTGGCGGCGGTCGTCGCCGTTGCTCCCATAGGGAGAGGCACTGGCGTGTCGGTCAGGCCCACGCGGGACGAGCAAAGTTTGGTTTTATCATAAACAGTAGTGCCCTGCTGCAGAGGGCAGCAGCTTCTAGACAAGAACACTTTGTCAAGCTGTTGTGAATCTCTGTAGCAGGGCACTATATTTTACGTTATATCAGGCTTTAGGCGTCCAGCACAAAGCTGCCCGGCCTGCCAAAGCCTCTCCTACAAGGAGAGGTGGCACGCCGCAGGCGTGACGGAGAGGTTGTACAAAGACGAGCCTGCCCTCTGTAGCAGGGCACTATATTTTATGCGATATTGAACTTCCAGCGGTCAGCGGAAAGTGGCCCGGCCTGCCAATGGCTCTCCCTCTGGGAGAGCTGGCGAGCGGAGCGAGACTGAGAGGGTCAATCCTCCACCCGCGCTGCGGCAAGCTCCTTCGTCAGGCGCTTGCGGACGGCGAAGTAGGCCGGGATGAGGAAGAAGCAGGCGAAGAACCATGCCACAGGGTTGGCGATGCAGGCCGCAAAGTAGCCCCAGAGCGGCACGAACCAGAAGCCCACCATGGCACGGGCGACCATCTCGGCCACGCCCGCGAACATGGCAAGGCCGGAATAGCCCAGGCCCTGGATGGTGTAGCGGTAGATGATGAGGACAGCCAGCGGGATGTAGAACACGCTGTTCCAGAAGATGAAGCTGCGGGCATTCGCCATGATCTCCACCTCGCTGCTCTCGAGGAAGAGACTGATGAGCGGCACATCCAGCACACGCAGGATGAGGAAGGATGCCACACTGTAGACGCAGCCAATGCCCAGCGCGGTATTGACGCCCCGGTCCACACGCTTGAGGTCGTGAGCGCCCATGTTCTGGCTGGCGTAGGTGGTCATGGCGGTGCCGATGCTCTCCAGCGGCACCGAGAGGAACTGGGCGGCCTTGCTGCCTGCGGTCTGCGCGGCCACGATGCTGCTGCCCAGACCGTTCACCGCGCCCTGCAGCACGACGCTGCCGATGGCGGTGATGCTGCACTGCAGGCCCATAGGGATGCCCATGTTGCAGAGCTTGAGGCAGTGGCTGGCGCTCAGACGGCCCTCTTCCCTGCTCCATTTCAGCTCCGGGTAGTGGCGGCCGATGTAGATGAGACTGCCGATGCCCGCCACCGCCTGACTGAACACGGTGGCGAAGGCCGCGCCGAACGCCCCCATCCGGAAAGTGAGGATGCAGAGCAGGTCGAGGCCGATGTTCAGCACGCTGGCCACCAGCAGGAAATAGAGCGGCCGCTTGCTGTCGCCCAGCGCGCGCATGAGGGCGCTGGTGACGTTGTACAGCAGGGTGAAGGGGATGCCCCAGAAGATGGTGCGGATGTAGATGTCCGCGATGTCGATGATGTTGTCGGGGGTGTTGGTCCAGACCAGCACCGCCCTGGTCAGGGCCACCGTCACCACCGTGAGCACGACGGCGAAAAAGAGGCTCAGCCAGACGGTATTGGCGGTGTAGCGCCGCATCTCTCTGTAGTCCTTCGCGCCGAAGGTCCACGAGATGGGGATAGAGAAGCCGCAGGCGATGCCGTTGACGAAGCCCAGTACCAGATAGTTCAGACCACCCACGCTGCCCACCGCCGCCAGCGCATCCACGCCCACGAAACGGCCCACGATGATGGTATCGGCCAGATTGTAGAACTGCTGGAACAGACTGCCCAGCATCAGCGGCACCGCAAAGGCAAGGATGAGCTTGAGCGGGCTGCCCTGTGTCATGTCTTTTGTCATACAAAGCCCCTCCCCGGGCGGTCACTTAACATTTCTTTGCCGGATCTTTGCCGACAAAAACGCCCTGCCGGATGAGGGGCAGGACGTTTTGCGTTTCATGAGTGGTATTATACTCAGCTCATCGTGATTTTGCAAGGGGTTTTTCTCAGATTTCTTCGTACAACATTGCTATTCTCTATCGGTGGTTTTTGGTGATTGTGCGCAGGTCAGTTTCCGCGTCCCGCGTGCCGGCCCCGAGGGCCGCGGGGTTCACCGGTCTTATCGCCGTCTCTGCTTGCCTGTGCCCCGCGAGGGCCTGCCTCGGTCTGCTGGGCGGAATCATCCCGCCTGCCATGCTGGCCTCGAGGTCCGGCTACGCCCCGCCGGAGTGCGCTCTTCAGTCTCATAGTACATTTCCTTTCGTTTTGTATGTCATGCAATGCCGTCGCTGCCGCTCAGGCTCTCCTTTGAGGGGCTTATGAGATGCCCCAAGTCCTCCGGTATCCAGAGTTTGGCCTTCTCCAAGTCCTCCGGGAGCCAGGGCTTTATCTCACCCTGCCTATCCGGCAGGTCTTCCCAGTCATCGCCAAGGTCGGCATAGCTCCGCAGGACACTCTCCAACGGATTGGTATACTTTTTGCGCTCCGTGTGGGGGGGGGGGTCGACCAGAAAGAGCAGTGGCTTCTTATCCTCCTCGGGAGCGATGTCCTCAAATCGGGCAGCCAGCTGTTTCAGGGACTCGTCAAGTTCACGTCTGAGCTCTTCACTCGTCTTTTGCTTTACCGTTTCCGCTCTCGCAGGCTCGAGCCACCAATCCAAACTCGGGAGGTCGTCCCTTTTTTTCGCAAATTGGAAGCCCATCTCCAGCTCTTGTTTCCGTAATTCGTCGAGTTCGCGTCTGAGCTCTTCACTCGTTTTTTGCTCTACCTCTTTGTGGGTCAATATCAGCCTCTCCTTCACCTCTGGCGTCTGCACCGGCACCCACTCCTGATAGCGCTCCGACAGGTCGTCCCGCGTTTCGCCGTCCAGCCGAAGGCTGATGTTCTCCTTGTTCTGCTTCAGCTCCACGTCAGCGTCCTCGCCCGCCGCGTCGGCCATCTTGTCCACGCTATAGTGGGTCATGGTGTCCTGATAGCGGAAGAAGATGTCCTCCACGCCGTCCTCCCGGAGGCTGGAGATGTCGGTGGTGACGGTGGAGCGGGGGCGGCGCTCTCAATAAGCACCACACCCCCCGGGGTGAGGACCTCTCCGGCGTCGCCGGCCTTTACGCTGCCGGGCATGGGGTTGGCGCTCTCAATGGCCAAAGCAGGGTCCAGCCGCTGGATGGTGACCCGGCTGGAAAAGAAGCCCTTGACCACCATGCCGCCGGGCAGGGGTTCGGGGCGTTCTCCTGTGCCGGGGCGGGACGTCATCGTCGTCCTCGTCGTCGTCCGGCTGGGGCTTGGGGGTGGAGGTGTAGTCGTAGCCCATCCCCTCCATCACGGTGCCGTCCGCGTTCAGACGGGTCAGCCGACCGCCCGTCACCTTGTAGTTCATCGTCAGAAAAGGGCATCCGTGGGTACTTCGCCGTACTTTCCGCCGATGGCCGGGACCTCGGCGTCGCCGCAGATGATGATACGTATTGGGGTTGCTGGGGTTGCTGGCGGTGTGTCCGGGTCTGGCTCAGACCATGGGCCTGCGCCGTCACCGATGCCGGCCGCGTTGCTCCCGCCCACAGCCTCGATGGTGCCGCCCCGGATGATGATGTTGCTGCCGGTTTTCTCCGTTCCGCCGCCGATGCCTGCGCCGCCGTCGCCGCCGTCGGCGGTGAGGGAGCCGTCTTTGCCCTTGTCGTCCTTGATGGTCAGCGTGCCTTCCGACTCTTGTTTGTTCTTCTCAAGGCCCGCATTGTTGCTGCCGCTCTTCAGCTCGTTGTCGCCGTCCAGCTCGATGGTGGCATCGTGGCCGCCCTCGACCCGAACAGCAGCTTTGCCCTTATCGACTGAGCTGTCACCGCTGCCATCCACCTCGGTCTTGCCGCTGACGTCAATTTTCAGGTCGTCGAAGGTGACGTCCACGTTGCCCTTGGAGGTGTCGATGGTGACGGTATTCTCCTTCGACTCGCCGGTGATGACGGTCTCCCCCTCATCCTTCTCGAACTCGTTGTCGCCCTGCTTGACCTCGTTATAGTTTCCGCTTCCATCGCTCGCACCTTTGACCGTAATGTCGCCGTCGGCGATGTCCCACCGGGCCGCATAGGCCGGGATGCCGGAGCTCACCACGATGCCCGCGATGACGGCGGCGGCCACGCCCCGCCGGAGTGCGCTCTTCAGTCTCATAGTCTGTCCTCCTTTGGTCGGTTCATCTTTTGAAGAATCAGCCTTTTCTGACACAAGATTACCAAAAAAATTAAGAGAATGTAAATAAAATCTGCGCGAATCGTGGTGTTTTCCGGCGTGAGTGGCGCAAAAAGCCTCCCGAGCGGGAGGGCCATAGCCTGTCTTATTCAGAGTAGTGCGCCAAAAACTGCTTGGTGCGCTCCTCCTGGGGGTGGTCGATGAGCTGGCGGGCCGGGCCTTCCTCCACCACGACGCCGCCGTCCATGAACAGGATGCGGTCGGCCACGTCGCGGGCAAAGTGCATCTCATGGGTGACAATGATCATGGTGGTCTTCCGGTCGGCGAGGTCCCGCAGGACGCGGAGGACTTCGCCGGTCAGCTCCGGGTCGAGGGCGCTGGTGGGCTCATCGAAGCAGAGGATGTCCGGGTGGAGCGCCAGTGCGCGGGCGATGGCCACCCGCTGCTGCTGACCGCCGGAGAGCTGGTGGGGGTAGTGTCCCGCCCGCTCCGACAGGCCCATCTGGGCCAGCAGGTCACGGGCCTGTGCTTCCAGCTGGGCGTGGATGGCCTTTTTGTCGGCCTTGTAGCCGGGCTGCTCCTTCGCCAGAAGCTCCCCCGCCAGCATCACGTTTTCCAGCGCGGTGTACTGGGGGAAGAGGTTGAAGTTCTGGAACACGAGGCCGAAGTGGAGGCGCTTTTTCCGCACCTCGCTCTCCCGCTGGGTGGCAGGGTCGGCGGCGTCCCACATGGTCTCGCCGTTCACCCGGATGACGCCGGTGTCGGGACGCTCAAGGAAATTCAGGCAGCGCAGCAGCGTCGTCTTGCCCGAGCCGGACGAGCCGATGATCGCCAGCGCCTCGCCCTGTTCCAGTGTGAGCGAGATGTCCTTGAGAACTTTCGTCTCGCCGAAATTCTTCCCGATGCCAGAGGCTTCGAGTAATGCCATAATTCAGTATCCTCCTTAGCAGCGGAAATAGTCCATCTTTTTCTCGGCCCAGTCCAGCAGCAGGGTGAGTGCGCCGACAAAGACGAGGAAGAAGATCGCGGTGGAGAACAGCGGCCAGATGAGGCCCTTGGCGCTGTACTCCTTTGCCATCATGATGATCTCCTTGTTGGCGATGACGTTCGCCAGCGAGGTATCCTTCACCAGCGTGATGACCTCGTTGCCCATCGGGGGCAGGATGCGCTTGACGACCTGCAGGAGCGTGACCTTGAAAAAGATCTGGCTCTTGGTCATGCCAAGCACCTGACCGGCCTCGGTCTGGCCTTTCGGTACATCCTCGATGCCGCCGCGGTAGATCTCAGAGAAGTAGCAGGCGTAGTTGATGGCGAAAGCCACCACCGCCGCCACCAGACGGCCCGAAGAGCCGGAGGGCCAGGGGTTGGTCATGCCCAGCAGGCCGGGGCCGAGGTAGATGACGATGATCTGGAGCATCAGCGGCGTACCGCGGATGACCCACACGAAGGTCTTGACGACGCCCCGCAGCGGTGCGCACCGGCTCATGGAGCCAAAGGCCACCACAAGGCCCAGCGGCAGCGAAAACAGCAAGGTCAGAAAGAACAGCTCACAGTTGAGCGCGAATGCGCCGGTCAGACGCTCCAAAATCACAGTCACAGAATCACTACACCTATCCGTTTATAATGTAAGTTACTCAGCCAGAGTCAGGCCGTACTTGTCGGCCAGAGCCTGCATGGTGCCGTCAGCCTTCAGCTCGTCGAAAGCGTTGTCCACAGCCTCGGCCACGTCGCTGCCCTTGCGGAAGGCCACGCCGTACTCCTCGACGTTCAGCTCATCCACCATCTTGAGGTTTGCGTAGTCGGTACCCTCGCCGATCATGGCAGAAGCCAGAGTCAGGTCGAGGATGGCGGCGTCAGCGGTACCGGCGGCGACTTCCATCAGGCAGTCGGTCTGAACATCCTTGGAGATGAAATCCGCCTGAGACAGGTCGGCGTTCTCGGTGATGGTGGTCTCACCGGCAGAGCCGGCCTCGGCCACCACGGTCTTGCCGATGAGGTCGGCGGTGGAGGTGTAGTCGGTGCCGTCCTTCACCACGACGACCTGGGCGTTCTTGACGTAGGGCTTGGTGCAGGCCATGTTCTCCTCCCGGTCATCGGTGAGGGTCAGGCCGTTCCAGATGCAGTCGATGCTCTTGGCAGCCAGCTCGGTCTCCTTGGTGTCCCAGTTGATCTCCACGAACTCCGGCTCGACACCCAGCTTCTCACAGACAGCGGTGGCCAGCTCGGTATCGAAACCGGTGAAGCTGCCGTCGGCGTCGGTGTAGTTCATCGGCTCATAGACGGTGTAGCCGATGACCATTTTGCCGTTGGACTGGATATAAGCCAGGTCGCTGTCAGCGGCCGCGGAGCTTGCCGGGGCGGCAGAGGCGGCGGCAGAAGAAGCAGCCGTGGAAGTGGATGCAGAACCGCCGCAGGCGGCAAGGCTCAGTGCCATCGCACCGGCCAGAAAAGCAGATACCAGACGTTTCATATACAAATTCCTCCCTCAGTTTCAGCAGAAGAGATTCAGCAGAAGCGGCGCTTCGTTTTACCGCTTTACCATGCTAAATTGTTAAACTGTGACTATAGAATAGCGCGTTTTGCCCCGTTTTGCAAGAGGAAAACCGATTTTTTTGCGTTTTGCCCGTAGACCGCCCCTTTCCGATCGGGTTTTCGGTGTATTTGTACAAAGGACAGGGCGCTCCGCAAGGCTCTCCCTTTGGGGCAGCGGCGACGACCGCCGCCAGCGTCCTCGCCCTCTCCGTCTGCTTCGCAGACACCTCTCCCAAAGGGAGAGGCACTGGCGTGTCGGCCAGGCCCACGCGGGACGAGCAAAGTTTGGTTTTATCATAAACAGTAGTGCCCTGCCGCAGAGATTCACAGCAGCTTGACGAGGGATATTGTCCCGAAGCTGCTGCCCTCTGTAGCAGGGCACTATTTTTACGTTATATCAGGCTTTCGGTGTCCAGTAGAAAGTGACCCGGCCTACCAATGGCTCCCCCTTTGGGGGCAACGGCGACGACCGCCGCCAGCGGCGGAAACAGGGAGGAGCTGTTGGGGCAGCGGCCAGCAGGATGCAAGCGACAGCGAAGCAAACGCTGGGTGCCGCAACCCGGCCTTGGCGCGTCAGCGCCTGAGAGGGCTCCTCTGTCAGCCCTGCGGGGTCTTGATGGTGGCGTATGTTTCCAGTGCAAGGTAATAGCGGTGGCCGTCGCTCTTCTTGTCCGTCCTTGTAAAGGCTATGGCTTTCAGTGATGTGCCGGGCCTCATAATATCAATCTCTACCATATCGCATTGCTTCATGCTCTCCGCCTGCGTCAGCGCACTCTGGCCCGGCTTCACTTCTCCATACCAAAGCCAAACGCCGCCTGTCACCAGATAGTCTCTCAATTCATTTCTAATGATGTTCCGTGCCTCCCCGGTCAGCCCACCATTTCTATCATCCAGCCAGTCCGGCTGGAACTGCTGTGCGATGGCCTCGAGCTTTTTGTCCAGCGTCTCGTCCTTCTGATAGTCCTTATTTTGTCTCGTTTTCATTAGAGAGCGGAAACACTCTTCCACCTGCTTGGTTTTGGAGTTGCTGTCCGAGCAGCCGGTGAGCAGGGCCAGCGCCATCACGCCCGCAAGGGCAAAGGCAAGGAGTCGTTTTGCAGTTTTCATCGTCGCTACCTCCAATCGTGGGTGTGTCTCGGTGATTTTACTTATACCCATACCCCCCCCCCCCCCGCGCAAGTGCGATTCATGCAGATTTCAGGCCCTTTCGCGCAAATTTGACCGCAGACCGCACCGTTCCGGCAGGGGTTTTGCTGTATTTGTACAAAAGAAAAAACACCCTCGCTCCTTCCCTTCTCGCTTTTTGCAGATTTCAGGGAAGAAACACAGGTGTTTCCTTGCTATTTGTCGAAGCTTGTGATATGCTATAGGTGCTGCTCGTAAAAGCAGCGGGCGCTGCAAACAACGGCAGGCGGTCAGCCACACTTCCGCAAAGGGGGTGGGCATATGCCGATTACTTTGACGTTTCATCTTTTCGGATGTGTTTTTACGATCAGAGTAAAACGCGAAAACCGCCACCGGGCAGGGTGACGGTTTTCACATTGAAAATCTAATCTCTTGAACCGGGCTGACCGCTTGTCGCAGCGCCCTTTCTATTATTAGTATAACAACTCTCCCTCCCGATGTCAAGTCAGGAGGGATTTTTTCTGTCACAGCGACGCATTCTCAAACGCATCCCCTGCGGCCTTTTGCAAAGCGTCGATAGAGATGGTGCAGAGGGCCGCGAGGTCGGCGTCCGAGCCGTCGGCAGGGATGTCCGCCACCTCTTTCTCCGTCTTGCCCTTGAGGTAGCTGCAATAGCCCTCGCTGTGCTCGTACCACTCCTTGCCGAGGCTGGATGCGTTCCGCATCCCGTAGCTGTCGCCCAACTCAAGCTTGGAGCGGACGGTGTCCGGGGCGGTGACGCCGCCGTCTGCCGCGATGGTCAGCGCAGGCTCTGCCATGTCGCCGATGGCGCTGGTCACACGGCCATCGGCATCCAGCGTCAGGGCCACGACGGTAAGGTCAACTTCTGCGTTCACATCCTTGTCGTCGGTGGCGGTGATGTCCGAAGAGGCATTCTCCGCCTCCACGCCGAGGCTCACCCGGTCGCCCTTCGCCGCGCCGAGGGCGGCCGCATTCGTGCAGGCTTTCGCCACGGCGTCGCGGTACTTATCCACCCGGATGGTGCAGCCGGACAGCAGGTCGGCGTCCACAGCCTTGCCGTCCTTATCCGTTTCCAGCATGGATGCCTGCTCGGGCGTCATGCCGGTGAGGTAGTCGGCGAAGTCATCGGCCTGCTCGGCCCAGCCCTTTTTCAGCGAAGATGCCGCTGCCAGCGGGTAGTCGCCCCCTTTCTGGCGCTTGGTGCGGTAGTCGGTGGGCATGGTGACGACGCCTTTGCCGTCGGCGGTAACTTCCACTTCCAGCTCATCCAGCATCACGTCGGCCAGCTTGCCGTCTCCGTCCAGCAGGACGGCGGCGGCGATGGTATGGATGGTGCCGGTGCGGGCCTCGTCGGAGGCCTCGGTCAGGATGCCGAGGCCGGTCTTCCAGCCGCCGGTCTGGGTGGTGCTGGCGCTGCCGGACGAGCCGGACATGGCGTTCGAGCTGCTCATGCTGCCGGAATCGCTGCTGCCTTTGCGGCAGCCGGACAGCAGCAGTGCCGCCGCCACGGCACAGCTCAGAAGAGCTTTTTGTCTCTGTGTCATAAGCGTTACGCTCCCTTTCATCTCTTTGGGAGTAGTATAGCCCGACACAGCGCCAATCATGCACGTTTGCTCTGAGACCGACGTGTTATCTGGCAAAGTGGGACAATATTGACGTTATATCATGCAAAATCGCACTTTGCCACTGTGGCAATCTGGTAAACAGCTGGCACTCTGACCCCACTTTGCCAAAAGGGGCAGAATGCCAAGTTGGCAAAGTGGCAAAATATAACGTATCTATATTATTAAATAGCCATATTGCCACTTATTCCACCGCAGTATCCCTCACATCAGCGGGCTCAGCAGGCGGAGCACACTGTCCAGCAGCGTCCCGGCCAGCGAGGTGCGGCAGTCGGCCAGCTGCACTTCCCGGCACTCCGGCAGGGTGCGGAGCACATCGTCCCGCAGCGCAATGACCTGACTGTTATAGAGCAGCAACGCCCCGCACTCAAAGTGGAGGAAGAGGCTGCGGTAATCCATGTTGATGCTGCCCACCACGGCGGCGCGGTCATCGCTGACGTAGCACTTGGCGTGGAGGAAGCCGGGCGTGAACTCGTAGATGCGCACCCCCGCCCGGAGCAGCGGCACATAATAGGAGCGGGTCAGCCGGAAGACGAGCTTCTTGTCCGGGATGCCCGGCAGCACCAGCCGGACGTCCACGCCCCGCTTTGCCGCCGCCTTGAGGGCTTCCAGCATGGTCTCGCCCACCGCGAAGTAGGGCGTATAGATATAGACATACCGCTGGGCCTGATTGATGATATTCAGGTAGACCGTCTCGGCCAGAGCCTCTTCGTCCAGCGGGCTGTCACCGTAGGGCTGTATCACTCCGTCCGACTGGGCAGACAGGGACTCAGCCTGAGGCATAAAGGGCGCATAATCCTCCTCGCTGGGGCGGAAGGCGTTCCAGTGGTCGAGGAACATCACCGTGAAGTTCCAGACCGCCGCGCCCTCGGTGCGGAGGGCTGCGTCCTTCCAGTAGCCGAACCTCTCTTCTTCATTGATATACTCGTCGGCCAGATTGATGCCGCCCGTATAGGCTGTATTTCCGTCCACGACCACGATCTTCCGGTGGTCGCGGTGATTCATGACCAGCGACACCAGCGGCACCACCGGGTTGAACGGGATGCAGCGGATATGCGCCCGCTCCATCTGCACCACGAAATCGGACGGCAGACCCAGCAGACTGCCGAAATCGTCGTAGATGAGCCGGACGTCCACCCCCTGCGCCGCCTTGCGGACAAGGATGTCCTCTACCCCCTTCCACATCTTGCCGGTGCGGACGATGAAGAACTCGAGGAAGATGAACCGCTCTGCCTTTTCGAGGTCGGCCAGCAGGTCAGGGTACATGGCCTCACCGCAGGGATAGTATTTTGCCGTGGAGTTTTTCCATGCGGGGTACGGCCCGTACTCCGAAACATACCGGCTCAGTCCCCTGCTGGCGGGGTCGAGGGCGTCGGTCTGGCCCGGCTGCTGGGCGAGGTCGGCGGTGTGCTGGCGCTCCACCGCCTGCATCCGCTGGCGCATCCGCTTGGCGGGGGCCTTGTTGCCGAAGGCCAGATAGAGCGCACCGCCCAGCAGCGGCATCATGCCGATGAGGACGAGCCAGATGATCTTATAGTCGCTGTTCTCGTCCTTCCGCACGAGGTAGAGGGTGATGAAGAGGCTGAGGACGTTCAGCCCCGCATTCACCCACACCTTTCCGGCGGTGAGGGAGAAGAAGGCCCAGAGCAGCCAGCATATCTGTAGCAAAACAAGGGCCACTGTGACCGTGGCCCTGTTGATGACACGATTGAAGAACCGGACGACCGGCAGCCGAAAGAACATCTGCGCCTCCCCCGCTGCCCTTCGGCAGCATTTTTATGGGAATAGTATAGCGCAGAGATGCGGAGATTTCAAGCTCAGACGTCCGCGTCCTCGAAGCCCACCATGAGGCCGCCCAGCTCGGCGTAGTAGCTGCACAGGCCGCCGCACTCGGTCACCCGCACCTGTGCGCCCTCGAAGACAGCCCGCACCATATGCATCAGGCGCTCGGCGGCGGCGGGGTTGCCGCAGTGGGCAATGATGACCTTGCCGTTCGTGTAGCCGTGGCCTTTGAGCTCCAGCACGATGCGCTCGAGAGCGCCGTGCTCGCCGCGGGTCTTGCAGAGGACGTCCAGCTCGCCCACATCGCTGGCCTTGCCGATGACCCGGATGTTGAGCATCCGCGCCACAGCGGCCACAGTGGGCTTTATGCGGCCATTCCGGGCCAGATTCGCCAGCGATTCCAGCGAGAACAGCAGATGGGTGTGGTGACGGTAGCGCAGCATCTCTTCGCACACGTCGTCAAAGTCCCTGCCCTCTTTGATGAGCGCACGGATATGCTCTGCCAGCAGCACCAGCTCCGGGCCGGCAGACAGGCTGTCCAGCACAAAGACCCGTGCCTCCGGGTGCTCGGCCTGATACTCTTCTGCGGCCAGCTGGGCGGCGTTGCAGCTGCCCGACAGGGTGCCGGTGATGGTGATGGCATAAATTTCATCTGCGCCCTCATAAGCCTCCAGCCAGTCGCCGATGTTGGGGCAGGAGGTGCTGGTCTTGCCCTTATAGGTGCGCAGGGCAGTCGCCATCTCCACGGCGTCCAGCGTGCCGTCGTCGAGGTATTCCCTCTCGTCGGTCACGATCTTCAGGGGCACAGAAGCAAAATCAATGCCGTCCAGCGCATACAGGCTGGCAGAAGAGTCCACAACGATTCGTTTCATCTCATCTATCTCCATTCCGGCGGGTGTCCGCCGCTTTTTTACGTTCGGTGAGTCCACTATATCAGTTTTTCAAAAACCTGTCAAGCGATTTGTAAAATTCTTAATATTGTTTTCATAAACGGTTGACCCCGACTCAAAAATGCGCTATACTACCACCATGAATCAGGAAATGAAACGCCGTGTCACGGCCTGCGCCGCCGGGTTTTCCCTGCCGCGCTACCGGGAGCTGCCCTCCGTGGGGCTGTATCTCGACCAGACCGTGCAGCTCGTCAACAGCTGCTTCCGGGGCTTCCCCGGGGTGGAGCTCACCCCCTCCATGGTGAGCAACTACGTCAAGAAAGGAGTCATCTCCCACCCCGTCAAAAAGAAGTATTCCCGCGAACAGCTGGCTTCTCTCATCTATATCGTATTGTCTAAAAATGTCCTCTCGCTGGAAAACATCGACACCCTGTTCCAGATGCAGCGGGCTCACTGCACCGCCGCCGAAGCCTACGACTACTTCTGCGACGAGGTGGAGAACTGCCTGCCCTACATTTTCGGTGCCAGCAGCACCATCTGCGGCCTCGACCCGGATGCCGACGACGAAAAGCGTCTGCTGCGCGGCACCATCGTCGCCGCCGTGAACAAGATGTACCTCGACTGCTGCTTCGTCGCCATGCGGCAGGAGGAAGCGCTCTGGCCGGGGATTTTGGGAGATTTAGAGTAAAGACCCGAAACTTTACCGCGAGCGAAAGCCTCTCCCTTTGGGAGAGGTGGCATCGCGCAAGCGATGACGGAGAGGGCAAGCCCGTCTCCCGAGAGTCGCGATACAGCGATAAGCAGCCCCTTTGTCAGAGCGATGCCATCGCCGCGCTTATGATTCTCCGTCAGCATCCTTGCCCTCTCAGTCACCTTCGGTGACAGCTCCCCCAAAGGGGGAGCCTTTCGCATCCCGTAAGGCAACAAAAAGCACCCACCCTCCCGTTTCACGGGAAAGGGTGGGTGCTTCTGTTTTATCCAGTCCTTAAGCCTTACGCATCCTGCAGCTCCCCACGGCTTGCAGCCTTGAGGTAAGCGAAAATGAAGCCGTCGAGGTCGCCGTCCATGACAGCGTCCACGTTGCCGGTCTCGTAGTTGGTGCGGTGGTCCTTGACCATCGTGTAGGGCATAAAGACGTAGGAGCGGATCTGGTGGCCCCATGCGATCTCGTTCTGGACGCCCTTGATGTCGTCGATCTTATCCATGTGCTGCTGCTTGGCGATCTGGTACAGCTTTGCCTTCAGCATTTCCATCGCGTAGTCGCGGTTCTGGAACTGGCTGCGCTGGGTCTGGCAGCTGACCACGATGCCGGTGGGCTTATGGATGAGTCGGACAGCGGAAGAAGTCTTGTTGATGTGCTGGCCGCCGGCACCGGAGGAGCGGTAGACCTGCATCTCGATGTCCTCGGGGCGGATGTCCACCTGGATGGTGTTGTCCAGCTCGGGCATGACTTCCAGAGATGCAAAGCTGGTCTGACGGCGGGCGTTGGCGTCAAAGGGAGAGACGCGCACCAGACGGTGGACGCCGTTCTCGCTCTTGAGCAGGCCGTAGGCGTTGGCGCCCTTGACCATCATGGAAGCGCTCTTCATGCCAGCCTCGTCGCCGTCCTGATAATCCAGGACCTCGACGGTCATGCCGTGAGCCTGCGCCCACTTGTTGTACATACGGTAGAGCATCTCGGCCCAGTCCTGTGCCTCGGTGCCGCCGGTGCCTGCGTGGAAAGTCAGGATGGCGTTGCTGTGGTCGTACTCACCGTTCAGCATGGTCATCAGCTGCAGCTCGTCCACAGCCTTGCCCACGGCGTTGACGGCCTCTTCGGCCTCCGGCACCATCTCGGGGTCGTACTCCTCGTCCAGCATGACCAGCATGGTCTCTGCGTCATCGTACAGGCCCTGCAGCTTCTCGAAGCGGTTCAGCTTGCCCTTCAGGTCGCCCACCTCGTCGAAGACCTTCTTGCTCAGCTCAGCGTCGTCGTAGAAACCGGGGCGGGACATGGTGTGCTCCAGCTCCTGCACGCGCTTGCGGGAAGCGTCGATGGCCAGCGCCTCCTCCAAGTCCTTTACAGCGGTGTGGTATTCAGCCAGCTGTACTTTCAGTTCATCAGTGGTGATCATCGTTTTATTCCTCTCGTCTCAATCAACGGATGCGTCTTTTAGCAGCGTCCTTGCCCTCTCAGTCTCGCTCCGCTCGCCAGCTCTCCCAAAGGGGGCAACAGCGACGACCGCCGCCAGTGGCGGAAACAGGGAGTCGCTGTTGGGGCCGCGGCCAGCAGGATGCAAGCGGCAGCGCAGCAGACGCTGGGAGCCGCAACCCGGGTGCGGAGCACCCTTGGCGTGTCGGGCAGCTCTGCGCTGGACACCCATGGCCCGACAGGGCGCAAAAGAGCGGGCCTCGCTTACGAGGGCAGCGGCTTCTGGACAAGCACACCTTGTCAAGCTGCTGTGGATCTCTGTAGCAGGGCACTCCTGTTTCAGGTCAGCGCAAACTTTGCTCGTCCTGCATGGGCCTGCCCGGCCTGCCAATGGCTCCCCTTTCAAGGGGAGCTGTCGCGTCAGCGACTGAGAGGTCCTGCCGGGGCATCGTTCTATAGGGGGCTGCAAAAGATACAGTTTATACACAGATACTTCATTAGTATACCCAGAATCCATGATAAAGTAAAGAGGAAAAAATACCATTGTGCTGGAAATTTGAAGATTTCCGCCTTTTCTTTTCCGCATTTTAAGTGTATAATACTGATAAACTACCCTATTCATTGGAGGATGTTATGCCAAAATACTATGGCTGTCCGTGTGAGGGCTGCGGCAAGCCCCTCACACTTCAGGATGACATCGTGGTCTGCCCCGACTGCGGCGCGCCTTATCACCGCGTCTGCTACGAGAAGCTGGGCCAGTGCATCCACCGCCCCGCCCACGCCGCCGGCTGCGAGTGGAAGTTCCCCTACGAGGAGAGCCAGCTCCGCACCTGTCCGTCCTGCGGCGAGCGCACCCTGCGGGATGAGGAAACCTGCCGCTGCTGCGGTGCTGTGCTTCCCCCCGAGGGGCAGGAGCCTCCTTCTTCCCGCGGCAGCGGCGAAGAGACTTTCGACTACTCCCAGATGTACCGTCAGTTCGGCACTTCCGCCGACCCGGAGAAGGCGTTTTTTGAGGACGCCTTCGGCAAGGAGGCCAAGATGGATGGCATCGCCCGTCAGGACTGGCTGGACTATATCGGCCCCGCCGCCCCCGCTTACCTCGCCGCTTACAGCCGGATGCAGCTCCAGAAGAGCAAGGTATCCATGAGCTTTTCGGCCCTGCTCTTCGGCCCCTTCTACTTCTTCTACCGCAAGGCGTGGAAGCCGGCCTTCGGCTTTCTGGCCGCTGAGCTTCTGCTGGCAGCGCCCACCTTTATCGAGCTGCTGCAGCTCTCCGGCAGCGCCCTGGCCCCCGCCATGAGCACTTCGGCTCTGACGGTATTTGCCCGGGTTTGCTCTGTCCTCAGCTTCGTGCTGATGCTGGTGCGCGGTATGTACGGCAAGTGGCTCTACCGCAAGAGCGCCGCCGACCACATCCGCCGCATCCAGTCCGAGTTCCCCGACGCCCGGCAGCGTCAGGCCGTGCTCCGCGCCCAGGGAGGCGTCAGCTTCGGCGCGGTCTTCCTCTGCGGCCTGCTCCTGAGTGTCTGCGGCAGTGCGTTCACCCTGCTGCTCGGCCCGGATCTGCAGGCCATCCTCAACGCTTTCTATGGCTGATGCACCCAGCCGTAAATCTGAACGTGAAGGAGTTTGAACCATGAAAAAAATCACCAAGGCAGTCATCCCCGCCGCTGGTCTTGGCACCCGCGTGCTGCCCGCCACCAAGGCGATGCCCAAAGGAATGCTCCCCCTCGTGGACAAACCCGCCATCCAGTATCTGGTGGAGGAGGCTGTCCGCTCCGGCATCACCGACATCCTTATCATCGTGAGCCGCAATCAGGACATCATCCAAGACCACTTTGACCGCAGCCCTGAGCTGGAAGCAAAGCTTGCCGCTCCCGGCAAGGAGAAGATGCTGGAAGAGTGCCTCGGCATCTCTGATCTGGCCAACATCTTCTTCGTCCGCCAGCAGCAGACCCTCGGCCTCGGCCACGCTGTCAGCATGGCCAAGCCCTTCACCGGCGACGACCCCTTCGTGGTCATCTACGGTGACGACGTCATCTGGGGCGAGGACCCGGTCTGCGCCCAGCTCATCCGTGCCTACGAGGAGTTCGGCCGTCCGGCTGCCGGCGTGTCCGCCGTGCCTTGGGCCGACGTGAGCCGTTATTGCAGCCTCAAGACCACCCCCATCCATGACAATTACTTCTTTGTGGACGACATGATCGAGAAGCCCAAGAAGGGTCAGGAGTTCAGCAACTACTCCATTCTGGGCCGTGTGCTGCTGACCCCGGAGATCTACGACATCCTCGCCAGGACCAAGCCCGGTGCCGGCGGCGAGATCCAGCTGACCGACGCCATGGCCGAGTATGCCCGCAGCTACGGCGGCATGACGGCTGTGGAGTTCACCGGCAAGCACTACGACATGGGCAACAAGCTCAAGGTCGCTGAGGCACAGGTGGAGCTGGCCCTGCAGCACCCCGAGATCGGCGAGGCGTTCCGCGCCTACCTGAAAGAGTTCTGCAAGACGCTGTAAATAACTGCATAAAAGCAACGCCCGGCATCTCATTGAGGTGTCGGGCGCTTTTTGCTATTTGGAGATGATACCTTGCGGAATGCCATGGCCTTCCCTTGATAGGGGCGGTGGCATCGCGCAGCGATGACGGAGAGATTTTGTCCCGCAGCGGCTCACGGTCAGGCTGTCCTTCGTACAACCTCTCAGTCTCGTCGCAAGCTCCTCGCCAGCTCCCCTAGTAGGGGAGCCTCTGGCGAAGAGGTCAACTCTCTAAAGCAAACCAAAAAGCGCCCTCACCTTGTCATCGGTGAGGGCGCTTTGCTGATCGCTGATTATTTTGATTGGGTTGATTATCTCAGATTAGTCGCTGACGTAGGGCATCAGAGCAACGTGACGAGCACGCTTGATAGCCACGGTCAGTGCGCGCTGATGGAAAGCGCAGGTGCCGGTAACACGGCGGGGAATGATCTTTGCACGCTCAGAGACGTACTTACGCAGACGGGGAACGTCCTTGTAATCGATGGTGTCGATGCGATCGACACAGAAGCTGCAAACCTTCTTGCGGCCGCGACGCATGGGGCGTGCGGGACGAGAGCCTTCGGTTCTTTCAAAAGCCATTGCTTATTACCTCCTGTTGGATTTTTACGGTTAAAACACCGGTTCGGGAATCAGAACGGCAGGTCGTCGCTGTCGTCGATGACGGCGAAGTCATCTGCATTGCCGGCGGAATAGCTGGGAGCTGCCTCCACAGCAGCCGGACGGGCAGGGGCTGCGTTCTGGTAGGACGGAGCAGCATTCTGATAGCTGCCGCCGCCCTGATTGCTGCCATTCGATTTGGAGCCGGCAAAGTTGACGTTGTTTGCCACGACCTCCACAGCGGTGCGGTTGTTTCCGTTCTTGTCCTGATACTGGCGGGTCTGGAGACTGCCTTCGATGGCGATCAGACTGCCCTTCTGGAAATACTTGGAGACGAACTCTGCCTGCTGGCGCCATGCGACGATGTCGATGAAATCGGCCTGACGCTGCTCGCCCTGACGGGCAAAGTTGCGGTCACACGCAATGCGGAAGCTGCACACATTGGTGCCGCTCTGGGTGGTGCGAAGCTCGGGATCCGCCACGAGACGGCCCATGATCGCTACAACATTCAACATAATACGGACTCCTTTTTCGTCACGAAAAGATTACTCCTCGTGGGCAACGATCAGGCTGCGCATAACGCCCTCAGTGATCTTGTACACACGGTCGAGCTCAGCGGGGAAGCTGGGGTCAGCAGTGAAGTTGATCACGGTGTAGACGCCTTCCTCCTCATCGTTGATGGGGTAGGCCAGACGGCGCTTGCCCCACTCATCGATGGAATCGATGGTACCGTTAGCCTCGATCAGGGACTTGAACTTACCGATGAGAGCGGAAGAAGCCTCCTCGTCGAGAGCAGCGCTGGTAATCAGCATGGTTTCGTACTTTGCCATTTTGTAGCACCTCCTTTTGGACTTAAGGGCCTCAAGAACATGAGGCCAAGGGTACACAGCCGGCGCGGCGTCGCGTGGACTGTGCGGCGTGTCTGTTCAGACAGCAACTTATTATAGCAAGCCCCGCAAAAATTGTCAAGCCCTCCCGCAGGATTTTTTTCGTATTTTTGAGCGCACGACAGCAAAATCTCCCTCATCATTCTTTTTATGCTTTTCCAGTATACCCGTCATATCTCTTTTGTATGGCGTCCTTAGCCATTCCAAGTTGATTTTCCTTTGCATTTCGCCGAAAGAGGGACTATAATAAAAGGAGAACTATAATAAAAGATGTTCTTCTCCCCTTCTGTCTTCGTGCGCGGCGCATGGCAGGGCTTACGGGGGAGCGGGACGACCGCTAACGTCAAAGGAAGGATCGCCTATGTATTCCATCTTTCGGAATCTCGCCCTCATCCTCATCAGCGCCAAGTTCTTCGCGCTGCTCGCCCGCAAATGCCGGGCGCCGCAGGTGGTGGGCGAGATCATCGCAGGTCTTATCATCGGTCCCTGTCTGCTGAACTTCGTCCAGCCCAGCGACTCCATCGCCATTTTTGCTGAGATCGGCGTCGTGCTGCTGATGTTCACCACCGGCCTCGGCACCAACCTTCAGGAGCTGATGCGGGCAGGCCCCATCGCCACCCTCATCGCCTGCGTGGGCGTAGCCGTTCCTCTGGCGGGCGGCACCCTGCTCTACAGCCTGTTCTACGGCTTTGCGGCGGTGGGCAGCCCGGAGTTTTATCGGGCGCTCTTCATCGGCACCATCATGACGGCCACCAGCGTCTCCATCACCGTGGCCACCCTGCAGGAGCTGGGCAAGCTCAAGAGCTTCCTCGGCACCACCATCGTCAGCGCAGCCGTCATTGATGATGTCATCGGCATCGTGGTGCTCACCTGTGTGCTGGGTGCCAGCGGCGGCGCAGACACCAGCCTCGTCGATGTGCTGATGGACACCGTCCTCTTCTTCATCGCAGCCATCGTCATCGGCCTCATCATCCACAAGGCCATGCTCTGGCTGGACCATCGCAACCCCCACACCCAGCGCATCACCATCGTCAGCCTCGCCTTCTGCTTTGCCATGGCCTACATCGCGGAGCAGTATTTCGGCATCGCCGACATCACGGGCGCTTACATCGCGGGCATCGTGCTCTGCTCCCTCGAAGATGCGCCCTACATCGAGCGCCGGGTGGACATCAGCAGCTACACCCTCTTCGCCCCCGTCTTCTTCGCCAGCATCGGCCTGAAGACCGACATCAGCGGCCTGACACCCACCATCCTGCTGTTCAGCGCCTGCTTCGTGGCCGTCGCCCTGCTCACCAAGATCATCGGCTGCGGTCTGGCTGCGAAAGTCTGCCGCTTCAGCTGGCCGGACTCCCTCAAGGTAGGCGTCGGCATGATGACCCGCGGCGAGGTGGCCCTCATCGTGGCCCAGAAGGGCCTCGGCGTGGGGGTGGTGGACTCCGTCTTCTTCACGGCAGTCATCCTCCTCATCGTCGTGTCCTCTATCGTGACGCCGCTGGCGCTGAAGGGGCTGTTTAGTAAAGGATAACGTCCTTGCCCTCTCCGTCATTGCTTTCGCAATGCCACCTCTCCCAAAGGGAGAGGCTCTGGCGTGCCGGTCAAGTTTACACTGGACGAGCAAAGCTTACTCTATCCTAAAACAGGAGTGCCCTGCTACAGAGGGCAGCAGCTTCGGGACAATATCCCTTGTCAAGCTGCTGTGAATCTCTGTAGCAGGGCACTATCTTTTTACGTTATATCAGGCTTCAGGCGTCCAGCACAATGCTGCCCGACCTGCCAAAGGCTCTCCCTCTGGGAGAGCTGTCACCGAAGGTGACTGAGAGGGCTACGCTCTAAAACTCAAACGACCTGAATGCGGCCTGCGCCATACGGATTCTCGTAGTTCAGCAGGTAGCCCGGATAGCTTGCCAGCGGGCTGTTGGCGCTGCTCAGGACAGGCATATCATTCACAGCGTCGAAGATCATGGCGTAGGTGGACATGACGAGGTAGTCCTCAGAGACATAGTCCTTGATGAGCTCTGCGCCGTCGAACATGGCGAAACCATCGCCCAGGTTGCGCAGGGTGTAGTTCATGCCGGCCAGCGCATAGGTGCGGTTCAGGTCCAGCGGCTCGTAAGCGCCGGTCTTCTTGTTGTAGATGCGCACGTTCTGGACGCGGGGCGTGCCGGTGGCGCTGCCCATCCAGACATTCTTGTCGTCGGTGAGGACGGTGTTGGGGATGTCGGTGTGGATCTCGTAGGTCGCACCGGCAACATGCAGGAAGCCGCCGTTCTCCTTGCCCTCCGGGCCGACGAAGCGGGCGCCGAACTCCAGAGCATCCTGGATCTGCTTGCCGGTAACAGACATCAGGCAGGCCACGTTGCCGAAGGGGCTGATCTGCTTGCAGGTCTTGAAGGTCCACTTGCCGGCGGCCACATCGGTGCGGATGCCGCCGCCGTTCATCATAGCGATGTCGCAGTCCAGCTGCTCGACCTCATTGAAGTAAGTATAGATGCCGTCGGCCACGAAGTCGCCGAGGTTGGTCTCGCCCATACGGATGCGGCGCTTGCCGGCAGCGGGGTCGTTGATGTAGAATTTGATGTCCGTGGTGGCGATCTGCTCGCCCAGCATAGTGTCCACATCGTTGATCCAGGCTTCTGCGGTAGCGGCCACAGCGGCGTCGGAGACATCGGCGGTGGAGATGAGCTCGGTGGTGATCGCGCCGTCCTCGGCGATGGTCATCTTACCGACGTTTGCCAGATAAGAGCCGGTCTGAGTCAGGGTGACAGGCTTGCCGGCTGCATCGTAGACCCGCTTGTTCTCCATGACGGTGTGAGAGTGGCCGTCGATGAAGGCGTCAAAGCCGGTGGTGTTGGCAATGACATCCTCACTGGTCCAGGGAGAGGAGGACGGGTCAACGCCCAGATGGCCCAGACCGATGATGATGTCTGCGCCCAGGGTCTTGGCCTTGTCGATGGCCTTCTGGACGGCGTCGTACAGCTTCCTGCCGTCGTCACCGCCCAGGATGTCGTAGATGTACTTGGTCTGCTTGGCGTTCATGAAGTAGGCAGGAGTGGACTTTGTGAAGGACTCGGGGGTCGTGATGCCCACGAATGCGATCCACTTGCCGCCTGCGGGGAACAGCTTGACAGCGGGCAGGACGCGCAGGCCGGTGCGCAGGTCCACCCAGTTGCAGGAGACATAGGGGAAGTCCGCTTCCTTGATGATGGCCTTTGCGCGGGCCATGCCGTAGTCGAACTCGTGGTTGCCCAGAGTAGCGATGTCGTAGCCAGCCTCGTTCATCAGCTCGATGATGGTAGCGCCGTCGTCCATGGAGCCGTAGGCAGTACCCTGAATGTGGTCGCCTGCGTCCACCAGCAGGACGGGCTTGCCCTCATCCACGTAGCCCTGCTTCATGGCAGCGATAGCGGCATAGGTCAGTTTGGGAGACTTGTGGTCGATGTAGGTGTGGACATCGTTGGTGTACAGGATGGTGACAGCGGCATCCTTGCCCGTCAGGAAACCGGCCGAAGCCTGAGGAACGGCAGCAGCCATGGCGGAGGCAGCGGCGGTGACACCGACAGCCTTCAGGAAATTGCGGCGAGAAATAAAGTGTTTCACGAAAAAAGACCTCCTTTATGTTCCAGACCAGTTTTTGCGGCACAGTCTCTCTTCCGCTGTGCCGCATTCTTGTTTTAAGCTTACCACAGAACCGCCGAAAGAGCAAGCGCAAAGATGGTCATTCTGCATAATAGTTTTCTTTATGAGTACGACTTTTTATGAGGTCTCGCGCAAATCAGCACAAAAGGCCGGGCCGCTGCTTCCTGCCTCAGGCTTGCAGCGACCCGGTCTTTTGTTTTGGGCGGTATTGTTCCGTCGTGAATATCGTCTTGTCAGATAGCGTTATACTGGCGCAGGAACTTCTCGAGGTCGGTGCCTTCGATCTTCTTCAGCGCCTCCTTCAGGGCGATGCGGCCCATAAGGGGCAGCTCCATGTCCGTGAGCTTCCGCCCGTCCCGCAGCTTCACCGAGGCATCCACCAGCGCCCGGACGTCATAGGTGCTGCCCCAGACCTCCGGCACGCCCCGGTCGATGTTCAGCAGCCGGTACACCGCCTCCATGCCGGTGCGCATGGAGTATTCGGTGGTGAAGATGGTGTCCCGGCCGGTCTCAGCGAACTGGCCGAGGAAGGCAAAGTTCACCGCATCCTTCGGCACGATGTCGGGGCGGTCGCCCTTCGCGCGGGGCATGAAGAAGGCGTCGATATAGGGCATCATGACCGGCACGGTGTTGGCGCTGTGCTCGGCAAGCTCTGCGATGTCCTCCACCGGCACGCCCAGATGGTAGAGCCACTCCATGCAGATCTCCCGGCCGGTGCAGTCCCGCATGGGCTTTTTGACGTAATCGCCGGGCTTATCGCTGAACAGGCCGTACACCCAGACGCAGAGCTGGTCTTTGGGCTGTGCCCGGAACTGCTGCTGGCGGTTCAGGGTCCAGCTCAGCAGCCAGGCCGAATCCTTCACGGTGACGATGCCGCCGGTGACGGTGCGGCCGCTGAAGGGGTCGCGCTTGCAGATCTTCTGGATATACTGGGGGATCTTCTCATCCAGCGTCGTGATGGTGGCGCTTTCCCAGTTGCTCAGCTCCGGCTGGCTGCAGAACTTTTCCGGGTGGCCGAAGGAGTCGTCCAGCGCGGCGATGCGCTTCCAGAGGTCCCAGCCGTTGCCCGGCTTGATGGTGGGGTCGAAGCCCGCGGCCTTGTTCTGTGCGCCGATGGTGCAGCTCTCCACGCAGCCGCCGTTGGTGATAAAGAGCAGGTCGTCCTCGGTCAAATCAATGGTCTCCACCGCGCCCTTGTGGTCTACCGTGATGCCCGCCGCCTGCTTTTTGCCCGGCTCGAGGCTGAACTGGACGTCCACGACCTTTGTGTCGTAGTAGAACTGGACGCCGTGGTCTTTCAGGTAGGTGACCATGGGCAGGATGATGGACTCGTACTGGTTATACCGGGTGAAGCGGAGGGCCGTGAAGTCGGGCAGACCGCCGATGTGGTGGATATACCGCTTGAGGTAGAGCTTCATCTCGAGGGCGCTGTGCCAGTTCTCGAAGGCGAACATGGTGCGCCAGTAGAGCCAGAAGTTGGAGTTGAGCACCTCATCGTCAAAAAAGTCGGTGATCTTTTTGTCCTCAAGCTGCTCGTCGGGGGTGAAGAAGAGCTTCATGATCTCCATGGCTCCCTTATCCGACAGGCCGAACTTGCCGTCGGTGTGGGCGTCCTTGCCCCGGTTCACGGTAGCGCGGCAGAGGGAGTAGTTGGGGTCGGCCTTGTTCAGCCAGTAATACTCGTCCAGCACACTGGCCCCCTCGGTCTCCAGCGAAGGGATGGAGCGGAGCAGATCCCACATGACCTCGAAGTGGTTGTCCATCTCACGGCCGCCCCGCATCACATAGCCGACGTCGTACTTGTGGCCGTCGCAGGCACCGCCGGGCAGAGGGTCTTTTTCAAAAACGTGTACCCTCTCCCCCTTCATCTGACCGTCCCGCACCAGATAGCAGGCTGCCGTCAGGGCCGCCAGGCCGCTGCCGATGATATAAGCCGATTTGCGGTCCACGCCTTCGGGCTTGCGGGGCCGCGCAAAGGCTTCGTAATTGCCGCTGGAATAATACATAGACGTAACCTCCATTTTGTTCTGTACCGGCAGCATGTTCGGCTCCGGCTTGTTTGGTTCTGGCATCAGTATACCCCGCCGCCTCCCGCCCTACAACAAGCAAAACCGCCCAACTGCCGCAATTTTTGTCATACAGGCAGGTTTGCATAGAAAAAATCCGCTCCCAGCGTACCGGAGACGGATAAAAAGCTTTATGATGACTCAGAATGTCAGCCGCATCTGATGCCAGACCACATCGCCGTGGGTGGAGACGGAAACGCCCTCATCCACGAAGCCGAACTGCGCATAAAAGCCGATGAGCCGTTCCTTGCAGGTGAGCACGATGCCCTTGCGCCCGGCGGCTTTCGCGTCGGCGCAGACCTGACGCAGAACACGGGAAGCACAGCCCTCGTGTCGATGGGCCGGGGCGGTGACGACGCTGAATATCATCTGCCACCCACCCTTCGGCGTGTGGAGATGGGGGTCATCGTACATCTCATCGGTGAGGTCGGGCATATCGGTGACGAAGCCGTTGACGAAAGCTTTCACCTCGCCGCCCTCGTCCAGCAGCCAGAAACAGTCCGGGTAGACGGCCACACGCCCGGCGATGCTCTGCCGGGATGCCCCCTCAGCGGGCGGGTAGGACGCAGCTTCGATTTCGGCCAGTGTGTCCACGTCAGCGGGCAGTGCGTGACGGATGCTCATGCTCTCCCCTCCTCAGGCTTTGGCGGCGGGAGCCACCTCAAAGTCGATCTTGCCCAGGTTGACGTCGGCGCGGACGATGGTGATCATCATCCTGTCGCCGAGGCTCCAGGTCTTGCCGGAAGCGGGGTCGGTCAGGCGGACGCCCTCGGTCAGGCTGGTGCCGGAGGGAGTCAGGCTGGAGGCAGGCACAAAGCCCTCCACGCCGTTGTCCAGCTCGATGAAGAGGCCGCGCTGGGTCACGCCGGAAATCGTACCCTCGTAGCACTCGCCCAGATGGCGGCGGGCATACTCGGCCTTGTAGCAGTCCTCGGCCTTCCGCTCGATCTGCATGGCGATGACCTCACGCTCGCTGGACTGCTTGGAGGCGCGCTCTGCGAAATCGGTGTAGCGGAGGATCATGGTCTCCTTCTCGGTACCCTTGAGCAGATCGGTCATGATGCGATGGATGGCCAGATCGGGGTAACGGCGGATGGGGCTGGTAAAGTGGGCGTAGTCCTTCAGCACCAGACCGTAGTGGCCCTTGGGCTTCTCTTCGTAGAGAGCCTTGGACATGCAGCGGAGCATGCCGGTGTTGATGATCTGCTCATAGGGGGTGCCGCGCACACCCTCGAGGATGGCGCTCAGCTCCTTGGGAGTGGGAACGTCCTTGGCGAAGTGGTCGTTGATGCCGCAGGCCTGCAGCAGAGCGTGCAGACGCTCCAGCTTCTCGGCGTTGGGCTCTTCATGGACGCGGTAGACGAAGGGGATCTGCTTGACGCGGGCAAAGTGGGCGGCGCACTGGTTGGCCAGCAGCATGAACTCCTCGATCATGCTCTCGCTCTCGCCGGAAGTGCGCTTCTTGACGTCGATGCAGCGGCCGTTCTCGTCGAGGATGAGCTTGACTTCGCCGCTCTCGATGTCCATGCAGCCGCGCTCCCTGCGCAGGCGGGCGCGGTGGCCGTACAGCTCCTTCATGGCGGGCAGCTGGTCGATGACGTCGGCATACTTTGCCTTGATCTCGGCGTCGGCAGTACCGGCCAGCAGGGCGTTGATCTCGGAGTAGACACCCTTGACGCGGCTGCGGATGATGGACTTGACAAAGCGGTAATCCGTCAGATTCCCCTCCTTGTCCAGACGCATCAGGCAGGAGAAAGCCAGACGCAGCTCGTTCTCGTTCAGGCTGCAGATGCCGTTGGACAGGGCCTTGGGCAGCATCGGAACGACCTGATCCGCATAATAGACGCTGGTGGCGCGGCTGAACGCCTCGTTGTCCAGCTCGGTGCCGGGCTTGACGTAGTTGGAGACGTCGGCGATGTGGACGCCCAGCTCAAAGCCGCCGTCAGAGGTGCGGGTCAGGCTGATGGCGTCGTCGATGTCCTTGGTCTCGGCGCTGTCGATGGTGAAGATGGGCAGGGCGCGCAGGTCCATGCGGCCCTCGCAGTCCTTCTCGGAGACCTCTGCGCCCTCGAACTTCTTGGCCTCATCCCGCACTTTATCCGGGAAGCGGGTGCGGATGTCCTTTGCGTAAAGCAGAGCCTTGGCGCAGCGCTTGGCCTCGTCGGAGCTGCCGAAGCGCATGGCGACGCCCACGCGGTGGTCTTCCTGACGGCTGCCGCGGTTCAGGATCTCGACGGCTACCTTGTCGCCGTCCTTTGCGCCGCCCTCGCAGTCGCGGGCCAGCGGCATGGTGATGGCCGGGCAGTCGTCCGGCACGAAGCGCAGACGGCCCTCGACCCGGCGCACCGTGCCGACCAGGTCGTTTTTCTCGGTCAGGATGGCGAGGATCGCGCCCTCGTCGCTGCCCTCCACACGGGGATGCTCGAATTTCTCCACCAGCACATCGTCGCCGGGCATTGCGCCCTTGGTGAAGCGGCCGGGGATGAAGATGTCGCTGGTGCCGTCCTCCAGCATGACGAAGGCAAAGTTCTTGCCCAGCTTGACCACCTTGCACAGCAGAGCCTTGTCGGCACGGCCGGAGCGGACGGTAAAGAACACGCCCTGACGCTGGCAGACGACAGCCTCCCGCACCAGTTCGTCCAGAGCTTCCATCACCTTGCGGTCTGCGCCGCGCTCGCCGCCGAACTTCTGCTTCAGCTCTTTGACGGTGCAGGGCTGGTTCTGGATGGCGTGTTCGATTTTATCGCGCATTGACATAAATTTTCTTTCTCCTTAACTACCATAGCCCGCCCTCCACCGGGGCGCGGCTTCTTCCCTCTTATCTCTTTTTATAACAACAGATAGACACAAAAACAGCCCCGCTTTCATCACGGGGCTGCGGGCGCATGCTCAGGCCAGACGGCTTGCGAACACGCAGGCCAGGATGGCCACCACAAAGAAGATGATACCGGCGATGCGGGTCGCCTTTGCCAGCATCTGGTCCGCAGGGGTCAGACGGGCGCTGTTTGCGCCGTAAGCGCTGCCGTTGATGACACCAGCCAGACCCTGACCGTGGGTGTGCTGCATCAGGGTGAGGGCAAAGATGACCACCGAGACGACGAGCAGAATGACGCCGCCGACGATTTCAATGACTGCCATGGATGAAAACGCTCCTTTTATTGTTAAATTTGGATAACAAACATACAAATACAAGTATATAGTAACATACCTCGGCCAAAAAAGCAAGCAGAAAAGCAAAACCATTCACTCCCCGGCGCTCAGTGCGTCGCACAGGCGGGCAAAGACGGCTGCGCTGGACACCTCCGGCTCTGTCTGGGCGTCCTGCATCACCACGATGGTCCAGCGGGGCTTTTCTGCCGGGTAAAAACCGGCGAACCAGTGGTTTTTCAGCTCTTCGCCGTCCCGGAACTGGCCGGTCTGGGCGGTGCCGGTCTTTCCGGCGGCAGTCCCCTCGGAGGGGGCGGCCTGCCGGCCCGTTCCCTCTGCCACGACGCCCGCCAGCAGCTCCTGCAGCTTTTCCGCCGTCTGCACCGAGAACACCCGCCGGGACGAGCCATGTGCCAGCGGCGTGAGCTCTTCGCCCGTCGTCTCGTCCACGGTACACTCCACGAAAAGCGGGGTGTGATAGACGCCTCCCGCCGCAATGGTGTTCATCATCCCGGCCACCTGCAAAGGCGTCGCCAGAAGCTCCCCCTGTCCGAAGCAGAAGTTGGCAAACTGCCCCTCGTTTTCGAGTGTCTCTGCTTCGGGCAGAACACCAGAAGCCGACCGGAGGCCGCCTGCAATGTCCTGCCCCTTCCCGAAGCCCAGCGCTGCCGCCATCTGCCGGACACGCTCCGGCCCCAATTTCCGCCCCAGCTCGATAAAGTAGCCGTTGCAGCTCTTTTCCAGAGCGCCGTCCAGCCCCACGAGGCCGTGAGGCACGCTTCCGGCACAGCGGTAGACCTGGCCGTTCAGGGCGTCGTAGCCGGGACACTCCCGGGTGAAGTCCCCTTCTCCTGCTTCCAGCGCCGCTGCGGCCAGCACCGGCTTGAAGACCGAGCCCACCGCATAGGCCGAAAAAGCACGGTTCAGAAGCGGGCTGTCCGGAGCCGTCAGGCTCTCGCCCACATTGGCCGCATCAAAGTCCGGCAGGCTCACGCAGGCCCGCACCTTGCCGCTGGCTGCATCTATAATAAGGATGCACCCGGTGGCCATGCTCTCCGCCGCCACCCCTTCTGCGGCCCTCTGGATGCTGCGGGAGAGGGTCAGCCGCACACCCTGCGGGGCAGAGTCCGCTTTTTCTAAAATCGGCTCACTGCCCCGCCGCAGCCGTCCCTGCGCTGTGACCGCGCAGTGCAGTGTATCCCGCTCGCCGGTGTAAAGGACATCGTCCAGCGCAGCCTCAAGGCCCGCTGCGCCGTGGCCCTCGCTGTCCAGATAGCCGATGAGCTGTTCTGCCAGCGGGGCAGCGGCGTACCGCCGGGGAACGGCATAGCACCGCACGCCCAGTCCACTTACATCCTGCGCCACGTCCAGCAGAAAGGGCCGGGAAGTATTCCGCTCCCGGTAAAGCCTGGCCTGCCCGTCGGCGTCCGCATAGGGGTAGAGCCGCGCGTAGCTGCTCTCACCCGGGAAGCAGAGGGCCAGCCAGCGCTGGGAGATGCCCGTCAGCGGCAGACCGCCGCAGTCGTAAAAGTTCCCCCGCGCCGCAGGCAGGCGGAGGACCGCTTCGCTCTGCGCCGCCGCCCGCACGGCGTAGTCCGTGTTCGAGCAGAGCCAGTACAACCGGCAGACCACCGCCGCAAACCCCAGCAGCAGCGCCCCGTACAGCGCAAGCACTCTCCGGCCCGACATAAAAGCCCCCTTCCCTGCCCGGTAGTATGGGCAGAAAAGAGGGACGGTACACAAAAGAGGCAGAGCCTCCGAAGAAGCTCTGCCTCAAATACTGAAACAGTATGCGCGTTTTGGGAAAGGCTGCGGCTTAGTACATGCCGCCCATACCGCCCATGTCACCGCCAGCGGCAGCAGGAGCAGCCGGGGGTTCGGGCAGGTCGGCCACGAGGCTCTCGGTGGTCAGCACCATCTCAGCGACGGATGCTGCGTTCTCCAGAGCGGAGCGGGTGACCTTGGTCGGGTCAACGATGCCGGCGGCGATCATATCCTCGACGTAGACTTCATTCTGAGCGTCAAAGCCGTAGTTGGGCTTGTTGGCAGAGATGATCTTGTCGATGATGACGCTGCCCTCGAGGCCGGCGTTCCTGGCGATCTGGCGCAGAGGAGCTTCCAGAGCCTTCAGGATGATCTTAGCGCCGGTGCGCTCGTCGCCTTCCAGCGTATCGCACAGCTCACGGACAGCGGGGATGGCGTTGATGGGAGCAGTGCCGCCGCCAGCGACGACGCCTTCCTGAACAGCAGCCTTGGTTGCGTTCAGAGCATCCTCGATGCGGAGCTTCTTGTCCTTCATCTCGACCTCAGTAGCAGCACCGACCTTGATGACAGCCACGCCGCCAGCCAGCTTTGCCAGACGCTCCTGCAGCTTCTCGCGGTCGAAGTCGCTGGTAGCGGCCTCGATCTGGCTGCGGATCTGACCGATGCGGGATGCGATAGCGTCCTTGTCGCCGGCGCCGCCCACGATGGTGGTGTTCTCCTTGGTGACCTTGACCTGACGGGCATGGCCCAGCATGTCAACGGTAGCATCCTTCAGCTCGTAGCCGAGGTCTGCAGAGACGACAGTGCCGCCGGTCAGGGTAGCAATATCCTGCAGCATCTCCTTGCGGCGGTCGCCGAAGCCGGGAGCCTTGACAGCCACGACGTTCAGGGTGCCGCGCAGGCGGTTGACGATGAGGGTGGACAGAGCCTCGCCCTCAATGTCCTCGGCCACGATGAGCAGCTTCATGCCGTTCTGCATGACCTGCTCCAGCAGAGGAACGAGGTCCTGAATGACGCTGATCTTCCTATCGGTGATGAGGATGGCGGCACTGTCCAGAACAGCCTCCATCTTGTCGGTATCGGTGACCATATAGGGGGTCAGGTAGCCGCGGTCGAACTGCATACCTTCGACGATCTCGTTGTAAGTCTCGGCCGTGGTCTTGTTCTCCTCGATGGTGATGACGCCGTCGGAAGTGACCTTCTCCATCGCCTCGGCGATGAGACGGCCGATCTCGGGGTCGCCTGCGGAGATGGTGCCGACGCGGGCGATGTCGTTGGAATCCTTGACCTTCTGGCTGTGTGCCTTGATGGTCTCGACGGCCTTAGCGACAGCCTTGGTCATGCCGCGGCGGATGTCCATCGGGTTTGCACCGGCGGTGACATTCTTCATGCCCTCGGTGACCATAGCCTGTGCCAGAACGGTCGCGGTGGTGGTGCCGTCGCCTGCGGCGTCGTTGGTCTTGGTAGCGACCTCACGCACCAGCTGTGCGCCCATGTTCTCGAACTCGTCCTTCAGCTCGATCTCCTTTGCGATGGTCACACCGTCGTTGGTGATGACGGGGGCGCCGAACTTCTTGCTCAGCACCACGTTGCGGCCCTTGGGGCCGAGGGTGATCTTAACAGTATCTGCCAGAGTGTCGATACCGGCACACAGTGCCTTGCGGGCTTCCTCGCCCTGCTTGATCTGCTTAGCCATATTTTATCGCTCCTTCGTAAATGCTTGATTATCCAGTGTGAGGGAAAGACGCTTACTCCACGATGGCCAGAATGTCGGCCTGACGCACGATGGTGCATTCTTCGCCGTCCACCTTGACCTCGGTGCCGGAGTACTTGCTGGTGAGCACCTTGTCGCCCACCTTGACAGTCATCTTGACCTCCTTGCCGTCCACGACACCGCCGGGGCCAACGGCCACGACCTGTGCCACCTGGGGCTTCTCTTTGGCGCTGCCGGTCAGGATGAGGCCGCCCTTGGTGGTCTCCTCGACCTCAACAGTCTTGATAACAACACGGTCTGCAAGAGGAATGATCTTCATCGTTCTTGCCCTCCTATTATAAATATAAAAGATAAACTGTTTTATGTCCCGGGGCTGCGCCCTTCCGGTTATTTAGCACTCTTTTTCCTTGAGTGCTAAGTGTATTGTACTCATCTTGGAGTCAAAAATCAAGGGGTTTTGCAAATTTCTTTGTTAAGTTTTTATGTCCTTTCCATGAGCCTGTCGAGTGTATGTTCTTTTTGCCCTCGTCATGTACGAACAATCTGCGCTCCATCTGCCTTTCAGATAACAAAAAACGCACCCGTCATAAGACCAGTGCGTTAAACGATATGGGGATCATCTCTCTATTTGGGCACTTCCGGTCCACCTTCATATTTTCGCTCCGAAACACAGTGCAGTCAAAACACTTGACTTCGTCAAGCAACAGTGCTATAATGCCTTCCGTTCAAAAAAGAAGGAGTTGAGGAAATGGGACCCTCCACGGTATCTTCCTGCATTCTGACTCTGCACAGAGAGTTTGCCGCTTACACGACCCAGCGGTTACAGGAACTGGGTCTGAGCTTCGGGCTGATATATTTTGTCATTTATGTAGGAAAGCATCCGGATTGTACGCCTTCGGAGCTGACCAAAGCTCTTCATCTGGATTGGGGCCACTCCCAGCGCAGCCTGAACAAGCTGGCCGAAGACGGCTTTCTGACGAAAGAAAAGAATGGGCGCAGCTACCACCTGAAGCTGACCCAGAGGGGTGAAAGCGCCTTTGTGGTCTGTCATCAGGTCTTTATCGACTGGGATGCGCAGAGTCTGGGCGGACTGACAGCGCAGGAGCGGCAGCAGCTGCTGACATTACTGCAAAAAGCAGTACAAAAGAAAGTGTGTAAATGATGTACGAAACGATCTTGAGTCCGATCAATTACGGTGGGTTGCAGCTGAAAAACCGCATCATCTTTGCGCCGACAACATTCGGGCTGTCGGATGAAGAATACCTTGCAAAGATCCGTGCCATTGCACAGGGCGGCTGTGCCATGATCATCGTGGGCGATGTCCCGGTGGGCAAAAGCAAATTTGAAAAATCTCTATTTGACACCAAAGGCTTTGCATTCTACCAGCAGGTCGTGAAAATCGCCCATGATGCGGATTGCAAAGTCTGCGCCCAGCTGCACCAGAGCGATTCCAACCTGCTGGCCCTGTTCAAATATATTCCCGGTCTGCTGCTGAAAAAAATCACCCCGGATCAGCTGCGGGAAAAATTGAATGCAGAAGTGGCACCGTACATTACCAATATGTCTCAGCGGAAGATCCATGAGATCATCAGCGTATTCGGCAAAGCAGCAGCATTAGCAAAACAGGCCGGCTTTGATATGGTGCAGGTGCATGGCGACCGGATGTGCGGCAGCTTCAGTTCAGCCATCTTCAACCACCGCACCGATGAATACGGCGGCAGCGCAGAAAACCGCGCCCGTTTTGCGGCGGAAGCGGTCTCGGCTGTCCATGCGGCGGTCCCGGGGATGCCCATTGATTACAAGCTGGCCGTCCGGCAGGAAAACCCGCACTTTGGCAATGCCGGTGTGGTGGAAGAAGAACTGCCGGTGTTCGTGCCGCTGCTGGAGCAGGCGGGTGTGACCAGCTTCCATGTAACGCTGGCAAACCATTCCGCCTTGGAAAACACCATCCCGCCCGCCGATCATCCCTATTTCAGTCAGCCGGGATGCTTCCTCAAATTCTGCGATGAGGTGCGGCAGTACACCGACCTGCCAATCTGTGGTGTCGGTGGTCTGAACGACCCGGATCTTGTGGAGCAGCAGCTCGCCAGCGGACGCATCCAGTGCGCCGCCATGAGCCGCCAGCTTCTGGCAGACCCGGATTGGGTGAACAAGCTGAAAAACGGGCAGGCGGAACAGATACACCGCTGTGTCCGCTGCAACAAGAAGTGTCTGGGCGGGCTGATGGCACATCAGGGGACCCGCTGTGTTTATGATGCTTTGCGAGAAAAAGAAGCAAAAAACGCATAAACCCACCCGATAAAAAATCACGATATACTTAACAAAAAGACATTCACAAAGGAGAAGCTATGAGTTACGCGATCGTATACAGCAGCAAAACAGGCAACACAAAAATCTTGGCAGATACGCTGCACGACTGCCTGCCGCAGGAAGGCTGCGATTATTTCGGCATCCCGGATCCTGCCGCCATGGAAGCGGACACCCTTTATGTGGGCTTCTGGACGGACAAGGGAAATGCCGATGAAAGCACTTCGGACTTTTTGAAGCAGCTGCACGGCAAAAACATCTTTCTCTTTGGCACTGCCGGCTTCGGCGGCAGCAAAGAATACTTTGATAAGATCTTGAAAAAGGCGGAGCATTCGCTGGACAAGAGCAACACTGTTTTCGGCCGCTATATGTGTCAGGGCAAAATGCCGATGTCGGTACGCCAGCGGTATGAGAACATGAAAAACAGCCGATCCATCTGCCCAATCTGGATGCCATGATCGAGAATTTTGACAAGGCTCTTTCTCACCCGGATGCGGATGACCTGGAGCAGCTGAAACAGGCTGTAAGATAACGGAAAAGGCGGCGGCTTCCCTTGACAAGGAAAGCCGCCGCCTTTGTTGATCCTCCGATGAGCCCCTGAAGAAGCGTGCAGGGCGCTTCTCATCCTTTCATTTTACACGCTGGCCCTCTGGGCCATGAACCGCTCATAGGCCGGTTTAGGCAGCAGGACGCGCCCGGCCAGCGGCTTGAGCTGGGCGGTGATGGCGTCGCAGGGAGCGCACTCGCCGTCGGCGGTCGCCACGATAGGGCCGCGTCCGTCTGCCGGACGCAGGGAGACGCACTTTGCCCGGCGGTAGATGAAGCAGGGCTTCGCCTGTTCCGTCAGCTCACCGTTCCGGAAGTGCCTGCCGCTCTTGTACATCCCCAGCAGGCGGGCGATGGTCAGGCGGCTCACCCTGCGGATAATGAAAACGTCCAGCCAGCCGTCGTCGGGCTGCGCCTCGGGAGCCGCATAAAAACCGCCTCCATAGGTGCGGCCATTGCAGACGGCACACATCAGGCAGTCCACCGTCAGCTCCTCGCCGTCGATGGTGAAGGTCACGTTCCGGCCGATGTGGCCGCAGAGCTGCTTGACGATGGAGAGCGCATAGGCCATCTCGCCGCCGCAGAACGGGATGCGCCGGAACTGCGGGATGCCGTAAGCTACCTGTGCATCGAGTCCGGCGGCGCAGATGGTCGCCGAAAGGCCGAGGTCGGTCTGCATCAGATCAATGTCCACCTCACTGCTCGCCAGCTGGGCGTCGAGGTCATTGAACTCTTCCCGCGTGCCGTAGGTGCGCAGAAAATCGTTGCCGCTGCCAAAGGGCAGACACCCCACTGCCGCGAGGCTGCACCCCTGCGCTCCAGTCAGCGCTTCGTTGAAGGTGCCGTCGCCGCCCGCTGTCCAGATGCGCACCGGCTCACCGTCAGCCTGCGCGGTGTGCGCCGCCTCAGCGGCCAGCTCCCGGGCATGGCCCGCGTACTGGGTCACAACGACCTTCCGTTTCCATCTTCCAGCACAATCATATCCTTTTGGGATGATTCGTCATAATAATACTTCAATTTCAGTTTCAGCAAATCGACAGCATTTTTCTTTTGGAACTTTTGATGAACTTCCAACCAGTCAAAAATAAAGCTTCTTGTATTATATTCAGGCATCTTCAATGACGCAATATTGGGTAACGTAACAGCATTTCTTTCAGCGGGTATATAAGCGACTTTGCCAATTTTGCACCTTTCAAACCCCGTCTTTTAATTTAGCGAAGCACATATCTTTTGTATAACAAAAATCAATAGCATCACCCACAAAGAATATAGCATATCCTTCATTCAGATAGTTTTTCAATTTATGAAACTCTAGCAACTGTTTTTCCACAAAGCTCCAACTTACATAATCAGTGTTACGACGCATCAGCACATCCTTTTCCAACCATAGACAGAAACTGATAACCTTAGCTATTGTACTTTTCCCACTGCTTTGCGGACCAATCAGCATGTTCACTTTATTCAAAGTAAAATCAACATGCTCTATCGGACCTATCTTATCTATTATAAATTTTGGCATAAACTCTGTTCTGACGAATTCAAACTTTTTAAGAGAACAAAGATAAACTATTTATTCCTACCGGCAAATAAAAAATACTTTATTGCACATCCAGCGCATCCAATGCCAGTCCCTCCATATCCGGTGCGGAAAGCACCACCTTATAATAGCCTGCATTGATATACGTACCCGTCGTTGTACTCAGCATACGCCACTTTCCGGGAGTTTCGGCAAAAGTCAGATTATCTCCTTCAGTACCACCCCTTTGGAATCAATGAACTGCATACGCACCTTCATAGGCTTCCTGTAACATTCATGTATTTAAAACGAAGAGCATAGACTTGTGCCAGACCGGTAGAAATGTTCCAAGTAATACTGCTTTGTGTACCTTTTACCAAAGAAAAACCCCCGGTTTTGTTTCTTAACCTCTTTCTTTATGAACTTACCTTTCAGCACAGCATCCTCCGCTTGATAAGTCACATTGGCACGGGCGTTTTTATCTTCAGGCAGTAATTCTTTTGGGAGTCTTTTCCATCACCTCCTTGTCTTGTGCAGCCCAGCTGAAGCTATGGACAGAAAAAGAGCGAACGGAATCCAAGTCGCCTTTACAAGCTATCGC